>MDTF01016965.1_pt1 | contig 13870 bp, 8 predicted proteins | sample 811191 | NCBI WGS metagenome assembly MDTF01 (sample SAMN05326649, study PRJNA326480) | marine metagenome | isolation source: seawater | place: Southern Ocean | collected 2011
GATGTTAGTGGAACTATTGTTGGTGCTAGTACCCTATCTGCAACAACAGGAACCTTTAGTGGTGTCTTAAAGACAGATGATGCTACAGATGCAACTTCTACAACAGATGGTTCATTACAAACAGATGGTGGTTTGTCTGTAGCAAAAGATGCTGTTATTGGTGATGACTTATTATTGTTATCAGATAGTACAGTAATAAAATTTGGTGCAGATAGTGATATTACATTAACTCATGCAGCTGATACAGGATTGACTGCAAATGGATCACTTACTGCAACAACATTAGAAGCAACAGCTGATACTGCCGCTGGTGATAATGCAGCGATTGGATTTACAAGTGCTGAAGGTTTGATTTTAACAGGTCAAGGTTCTACAAATGATGTAACAATCAAAAATGATGCTGATGCTGATGTTGCAGTTATTCCTACTGGTACAACTAACTTTGGTTTTGATTCAGGATTTGGATCTGCTGGTATTGCTTTTGGTGTAAGAGCTTGGGTGAACTTTAATGGTACTGGTACAGTTGCCATAAGAGATTCTGGTAATGTATCATCTATAACTGATAATGCCACTGGTGATTACACTGTGAACTTTGCTACTAATATGCCTGATGTAAATTACTGTGTAGCTACTGGTAACACGCAAGAAAGCAGGTCAGCCTCCAACACAGACGTTGACCATGTTATTGGAGAAACTTACACCACGTCCGCGTTTCGTGTTCTTTGCAACAACAACAACACCGGAGTAGATCTTGGAATTGTGTCTTTGGCGTTTTTCCGTTAATCAGGACTAAAAGATAAAAGGGAAATAGAATGAGAATAATATATGAAGCAAGTGATGGTGGAGTAGCAGTTATTGTTCCTACACCTGAGTATTTATTAACCCACACTATGGAAGAACTAGCTGCTAAAGATGTACCAACAGGAGCTACTTACGAAATAGTAGAAGATAGTGTAGTACCATCAGATAGAGCATTTAGAGGTGCATGGACATGGGCATAACAGTAGATATAACTAAAGCTAAAGTTATTACTAAAGCCAGACTTCGTAAAGAAAGAAAGCCTTTACTTGAAGCACAAGATATTCTGTTTCAGCGTGCATTAGAAACTAGTGCTGATACTACAGCTATAGTCACAGAGAAACAAAGACTAAGAGATATTACTAATCAAGTAGATAGCATGACAACACTAGACCATCTTAAAGGAGCAAGTGTTTAATGTTTAACATGACAGATTATGCATAACAGCACTAGAATAAAAAATCATTTTATATTATCAGTTTAAAAGACATAAATAAGATAAAGGTAAAAAACAATGTCGGCAATCATTACAGAAAAATTTAGACAACATAACGCAGATCAGTTTTTAGAGTCTTTTACAGAAGCCTCTCCAAACAGATATTATTTATTTTTAGGAAAGTCTACACCATTTACTAGTAGTACAACTGGTGGTTCAGATGGTATTCCTCCAATTCCCGGCGATAGTCCTCAAGAAGAATTTCGTGCATGGGACGCTATGTTGGCTGCAAAGAATATTCCTTCAAGTGATATTACAAATGCGCTTCCTCGTAGGAACTGGGCAAATGGTACAATCTATGATATGTACCAACACAACTATAATTCAAGCACTACTGCGACATCAGGTGCGACAAACCTTTATGACTCAACATTCTTTTTTATGACTTCTGCATTTAATGTTTATAAAGTACTTGACAATAATGGTGGTACTGCTTATAATGGTGCAGAACCAACAGACACAAGTAACTCTCCTGTTGCGATTGGTGGATATATTATTAAATATATGTACACCATTTCTCAGTCTGATTCTTCAAAATATATAACTACAGACTTTATACCAGTTTCTACTAATAGCACTGTTTCGGCTGCCGCAACTGATGGTGCTATCGAATCACTTAAAGTGACTGTTGGGTCTGGTTACACAAACGGAACATACTTTGCCGCAATTTACGGAGATGGTACAAGTGCTGGAACAGCTTCTGGTGCAATTGTTAGAATTACAGTTTCATCTGGTGCAATTGTTTCATACGGACTTACTGCTGGAACAGATACAACTATTAATACTGCCGGAGCTGGTTATACTTTTGGTTATGTAAATCTTGCAGATGCATTTATTTTCTCTGATGTTGGATTATCATCTTCTACTTCATTAGGAAGTGGTGGAACTGGTGGTGAAATTGAAGTTATTATTTCTCCTAATGGTGGTCATGGATTTAGTGCAATCACAGAACTTGGTGGTCATTATCTTATGACTGCAACAACACTGACTGCTGCTGAGGGTGATGACTTTACTGCTGGAAATGACTTTAGAAGTGTTGGTCTTATTGTTGACCCAACACTTTTCGGTACTACAACTGTTGCAACTAGTACGACATTCAGACAAACTTATGTTGTTAAACTTGCATCACACACAGGAACATTTGAACCTGATGAAGTAATTACACAGGCAACAACTGGTGCATCTGGTAGAGTAGTTGAGTGGGATCCTACATTGGGTCTGCTTTATTACGGACAAGAAAGTTACAAAGGATATGGAACAAATGCTACAAGTGGTGCATATGTTGCGTTTAGTGGTGCAAATTTAATTACAGGTGGAACATCTACTGCAAATGGAACACCATCAACTACTACTGAATCAATAACACTTGAATCTGGTTCTACACTATCTCTTACTACTGGTTATGCAACACCAGAACTTCAAGAGTATAGTGGCAATATAATTTATTTAGAAAACAGAAAACCAATTCAACGTGCTTCTGACCAAACGGAAGATATAAAAATTATAATTGAATTTTAGGAAATCATATGTCGCAACTTACAAATATAAATGTATCACCATATTATGATGACTTTGATAAAACAGATGATTTTCATAGGGTGTTATTTCGGCCAGGCTTTTCTATTCAGGCGAGAGAATTAACAACACTACAATCAATCCTTCAAAATCAAATAGAACAACATGGCAGTCATTTGTTCAAAGAAGGTTCTGTCGTAATTCCCGGCCAAGTATCTTATTCTAATGCTTATTATTCTGTTGCACTTGAATCCACATTCGGTAGTGAAGATGTAAGACCAAGCCAATACTATAATGCAACAACACCTGTTACACTCACTGGTGCAACCTCTGGTGTTAAAGCACAAGTTGCGGGATTCGCTGAAGGTTCTACTACTTCTCAACCATATCTTTATGTTCAGTATATTCAGACAGGTGATGATAATAATACTAGTGTGTTTTCAGATAGCGAAAACATTATTTCCGATTCTATTATTACACACACAACATCTTATGCTTCTAATGTTGCATCAGCAACAACCTTTTCCTCAAGTGCTTCTGGAGTTGGTTCTGCGGTAACTGTTGAGGCTGGGGTATATTATATTCGCGGTTCTTTTATAAGAAACGAAAAACAAACAGTAGTACTAAGTAACACATCAAAAACTGTTACATCTAGAGTTGGTTTCATTATTAACGAAACTTTAGTTAATCCAGAAACAGATGCAACTTTAACCGATAATGCAACTGGTTCAAATAACTATGCTGCTAAAGGCGCACACAGATTAAAAATTACTTTAACTCTATCCACACTAGATTCAGATTCAGTTGCTGATTCTAACTTTGTTGAATTGATTAGAACAACAACTGGTAGAGTGACTCAACTTACACGAGGAACAGATTATGCTGTTCTTGGTGACACTCTTGCTCGTAGAACATTTGACGAGTCTGGTGATTATACTGTAAGACCCTTTCAATTTTCATTAGGCGAATCTATTGATAATGATTACTTGGGCGAAACCAACGCGGGTATCTATAGTTCTGGTAACACAACTGACGGTGGTAATACTGCTAGTGAATCATTACTTGCAGTTACAGTTTCGCCAGGCAAAGCATATATCAAAGGATACGAAGTAGAAAAAACCGCTTCTACTTTCTTAGATTTAAACAAGGCTAGAGATTTTAATACAATCAATGCTGGTGTTACAACCTCTGAGATGGGTAACTTTGCATTTATCAGTAATTTATTTGGTTCTCCAGACATTGGTAATATCTCTGGTGAAACAACTCCATATGACGAAATTGAATTACGCTTAGATTTTACTTCAACTAGGGGAACTTCCTCTGGTGGTGAAATAATTGGTCTTGCAAGAGCTCGTGCAATTGAATATTTCTCTGGTACTATTGGTACTACTGCTGCAGAATATAAGTTATACTTATTTGATGTACGAATGATTACATACTTACAACTAAATGATTTGCCTTCTCCAACCCTGATTGTAAATTTTGCAACTGGTGGCGTACAGATTACTGGTGTAACTTCTGGTGCTACTGGATTCCTTTATTTAACACCAAACCAATTGTTGGGTCAGGAAGCTAAAAGACTTGCATTGACTAATGTTGTTGGAACATTCGTAAAAGGCGAAAAACTTATTTCATCTGATTCAGCGGAGACTGGTGGAATTATTGAAAACTCGGCAAATGAAGATTTAACTATTGTTAGTATTGAAGGTCGAGATGCAATTACTACTCACAGATTCAATCAAGCAAGATCAGTATTTCATTCACCATCTGGGTCAGCCAATTTCTCAGCTGATTTAGTTATGAGTCTTATTGATGAAAACCCTATACAGAAACTAGATGCTAAAGATGCAGATGGACTAGACGCAGACGGTAGATTTCAGGCTGAAGATGGTTCTTCTAATCTGGCTCTTGAGTCACAAAAATTTGCAAGACTTATTGAACCTGAGAAAAACTTATCTGTATTCAAACTTCCAAAAAGTCCAATTAAGACTCTTTTAACTGCAACAAATACTGGTGCAAGTGATACTCAATTTGTTGTTCGCAGACAGTTTGTTGGAACAACCAATTCATCCGGTGCGGTTACATTCACTGCTGGAACTAATGAAACATTCAATGCATTTTCGACAAAAGATTATACTCTATCAATCAGTGTTGCTGGTGATGGTTCTGGTGCTGTTGGAGATATTGTTTCTATATCTGGAATTTCTGGAACTGGTACTGGGTCAGTAACAATCACGAACAGTTCTGTTTTTGGTGCTAGTGCGAAGGTTAAGTTTATTGGTACAATAACAAGAACCTCTGTTCAACCAAAAACAAAAACAACTAATTTGATGAAGGAACTTAAAGTTCTTGCGGCAGATGTAGATGGTTCATATGGTATTCGGGCAACGGACAAAGATATTTCTCTTGGTCGTGCTGATGCATTTAAACTTGTTGGTGTATTTGATTCACAATCAGACTCTACCGATGCAACTGCTCCAGAATTAACACTTACAAGTATTACCGGAACTTTCCTCAGAGGAGAAAAGATTACTGGTTCTTCTTCTACTGCAATAGCAAGAATTATTGACACCACTAGTCCAATGTCATATGTCTTGACAGATGGTTTTGGTGCTACAGACTTTACCACAGCTGATACAATCACTGGTACATCTTCGGGTGCAACTGCTACTGTAACTGCTGTAACATCGGGTAGTGAAGTTATTACATCAAGATTTACTTTTGACTCAGGAATGAGAGATAACTTCTACGACATCTCACGAATTGTGAGAAAAGTTTCTGCCGCTGCACCTATAGGAAGATTACTCGTAGTATATGACTTCTTCTCTCATGGTGCTGGAGATTGTTTCACTGTTGATTCATACACTGGTGTTGCCGGACAAATGGAGTATGATGATATTCCAACATACACAGGAACAAAAGTAGATCCAGATAGCCCAACGCCATCTGGTCAGTTCCAACTTGCAAACTCTTATGACTTTAGACCTACAGTTCAAAACATCACTGGTGCATCAACTACATTATCTGTTGTAGATCAAATTACAGCAAACTCATTCAGTTTTAATTTCCGTCAGTTCACTGGAACTGGTGGTGTTACAGTTGATATGCCACAACCAACAAGTAACATTCAATCTGACTTTGAATTTTATCTAGGTAAAAAGGCTGCTTTATTCTTAACCACTACTGGTGAGTTCAAACTTATTGAGGGAGTTTCAGCTGAAGAGCCTTCTCCACCTAAAGGAATAGACAATGCAATGAAACTTGCAAGTTTATCTATTCCGGCATATACATTTAGTCCAAAGGATATAAGCCTTCAAAGATATAAGACTCAAAGATTTACTATGCGAGACATTGGTAGACTTAAAGATAGATTAGAAACTATCGAATCTATGACTGCACTTTCTCTTTTAGAAAGAGATGCAGAGTCTTTTGAAATTCAAGATGCAAATGGACTTAACCGATTCAAGTCTGGATTTGTTGTGGATAACTTTGCTGGACATAGAGTTGGTGATACTATAAATTCTGATTATCAAATCGCAATTGACCCAGCTAATAATGAAGCAAGACCAGTTTGTATTATGAGAAATGCAGAGTTGATTGAATTAGCAACTACTGATTCTGATAGAACTACTGTTGGTTATCAAAAAACTGGTGATTTGATTACATTACCCTATACTAATAAAACTCTTGTTGACCAACCTTATGCGACTAGAGTTGAAAATGTACAACCATACATTAATGCTTCTTGGGTCGGACAAATACAATTAACTCCAGATAGTGATAACTGGTTTGAAACTGAAACAGCTCCTGATTTGATTATCAATGTTGATGGTAACTTTAGTTCTGTTGTCAATGCAAATAGAAATAATCTGGGAACAATTTGGAACGCTTGGGAAACTCAATGGAGTGGTGTTGTAAGCATCACGCCGGGCGAACTGCAAAATACTTCTGGAGCTGGACGAATCCCAAATTTTATCTGGCAGAGAGGTATTCAGACAGTACGGTCTGATCTTAGAAGAACTGGTTTAAACACTACAGTTGTAGAAAATGTTGTAGAAGAATCTACAGGCAATAAAATTATATCAAGAGCAGTAGTTCCATTTGTTCGTCCTAGAGAGATTACCTTTGTAGGACAAGGATTCTTACCAAACACAAGACTTTATCCTTTCTTTGAGGGTAAAGATGTTAGTGCATATGTTACTCCTGCTTCATCTACATATACGACAGACACTACAATCGTTGCTGGAAGTCCATTGATTGCTCAAACTTCAGGAAAGGTAGAAGGCACTTTCAATATTCCAGATTACAAATTTAGGGGACAACGATCTGTTCCTAAATTTAAAACAGGTGAAGTAGAATTTAGACTTACATCTAGCGCAACAAACCAAAGAGCTGGACTTGGTGGTGTTACCACTGACCCAGCAACAGCAGGATCAGTAATATATGCAGCTTCAGGTATTCTTGAAACAGAACAAGAAAGTATTGTTGCAACAAGAAACGCAACCATTGTACAAACCAATGTTTCAGAAACAACAAGTAACCTAACAACAGTACTTTCACCAGCATTTGCTGACCCACTTGCTCAGACTTTTGTGACTGATGATGAAGATGGTTCCTTTTTAACAAAGGTTGATGTTTTTGTTGCCGCGAAAGATAACACTTTACCATTGTGGGTAGAGATTAGAAATGTTGTTAACGGATATCCCGGCTCAAAGATTCTTCCTTTTGGTAGAAAATTATTGGAGTCATCTGAAATTAATGTTGATGACACAACTGGTACAACTGCAACAACATTTACTTTTGACTCTCCTGTTTATATACAGGGTGGTATAGAATATTGTGTGGTTCTCAGAACAAACAGTCTTAACTATTTAGTGTGGATTGCTCAGATGGGCGAACTTGATGTAAGTGGTTCTAATAGAGTTGTTTCCAAACAACCTTATCTTGGTGTTCTCTTTAAGTCACAAAACAATAAGACTTGGACATCTGTTAATCAACAAGATTTGAAGTTCAAATTACACAAAGCAGAGTTTAGTTCATCTACAGGTGTTTGTACATTAACAAATGATAATATCGGTGATGAAGTTACAGCAGAAGATGGCGACATTGTTTATGGTCGTAGACTACAACAGAATCCAGTTAGATTAACAGACAGTTCTACGGTTGCAAAAATTACTCATGGCGATCATGGCATGTACTCTACTTCTAATAATGTTACAATTACTGGTGTAAATTCTGGCATCTCTACTACTCTAGCAGCTGCTATTACCGCAACAGCAACTTCACTGACACTTACTTCTGCAACAAACTTTGCTGCAAGTAACAGAAGTTCTCGTTGTTATATAAAAATTGGTACTGAAATAATCTTCGGAACATTGTCTAGTACAACGATTTCAAGTTTGACACGAAGTGTTGAAGATGGAGTTGCAGTAGCTCATGCCGCGGGTGCGACAGTAGAACTTTATCAAGTGTTTGGTACTCCTCTTATTGAAATCAATAAGACACATGCTGCACTTGCAAACATTAATATAGACTCTTATACAGTTGCTCTTACTACGGCACCAACAGTTAGTGGTGCATCTACAGATGTTGAAACTGGTGGGATTATTACTTACGCAACAGAGAACTACAGATTTGAAACAGTTAAGTCAAATATTTCTCTATTAGAGTTGCCTAGTACAAAAATTAGTGCTCAACTTAAAACGACTACTGCAACAAGTCCGAGTGGTTCAGAAACTTCATTTATTAAAGACACAACCTTTAGTGCTATTTCACTAGATGAAACATTCAACATAGACACTTCTTCTATGGTCTGTTCTAATGTTAATGAAACAAATGAATTAGGTTCTGCGAAATCATTGACTCTACCAATCACATTATCAACAACAAATACCAGTGTTTCTCCTGTTATTGATACTGCAAGGCTATCAATGGTTCTGATAGCAAACAGAATTAATAATGTAGATAGTAGTTCAGATGTTTTCCCCACATCAGAATTTTCAGCAATGACAGAACCAGATGGGGATGGTAACGCAGCAATCTATATTACTAAAAAGGTTTCTCTGGAAAATCCTGCTACTTCTATAAGAATGTTCTTTGCTGGACATAAGACCAATACTTCTGAATTTAAAGTATTATTTAAAATATTACGATCAGACCAATCTGATGACTTTGATGACTTGGGTTATGTGTTCTTTAATGATGATGGAAGTCCAGATAAGACTGTTGCTGCTTCATTGGGTAAAACTAATTTCCAAGAATATGTTTATACTGCTGGAGTTAAAGATGACGATACTGGAGAACCACTTCCAGAGTTTAGTCAATTTGCAATCAAGATTGTAATGCAAAGTACAGACGCAGCTAACCCCCCACGAATTAAAGACCTTAGAGTCTTAGCACTGGCTACATAAAATGGCAGAATTTTTACAAGTAGAAGGAAAAAGAGATTTAGTTAGAGATACTAACTCTGGCGCAATTATAAATAATAATCGTAGTGCATACGATATGGCAAGACGAAGAGCATCTGAAGCAAAAAAGCAAAGAGATGAAATTCGTACTGCGACAAGACACATAAATAGTTTAAAGTGTGAGATGCACGAAATTAAATCTATGTTAGAAACTTTATTGGATAGAAACTAATGTCAATATCATCATCAGAAATTACTACCTCAGCTACCCTAGAACAATTTAGGGTTCAGTTTAACAATCTGGTTACAGATGTATTAGGTTTTGAAAGTGGTACTTCCAATTTTGCAAATGTGTCTGTTGCAGAAGATGGTAATATTACATTTGAGGGTGCAACAAATAATGGTTTTGAAACCACACTAACTGCCGCTGACCCGACTGCTGACAGAACAGTCACACTTCCAGATGCTACTGGAACATTGTTAATGACAGGTGCTACGCTCGATGGCGTTGGTACTGCTTTGTCATTCGGTGATAGTGGAGCAGCAACTGATGCAAGATTAAGATTCGGTGCAGCTTCAGATATGGATATCTACCATGATGGTACAAATTCATTCATAGACAATAAAACTGGTATATTAAAAATTGCAACTGCAACTTCTGGTATTGCTATTACTATTGGACACACAACATCAGAAACCACAATTGCAGATAATTTAACCGTAACTGGAACTGCAAATATTGTGGGTGCATTATCATTAAATGGAACAGCAATTACAGCTAGTGCGGCAACAATAAATAACTCTGCATCTATAGGTTTAACAACTGCATTGGCAGTTGCACTATAAAAGACTAGAGTAATAGAGGAAGTAAAATGGCACAGGATTTTGAACGAAACATTGCAAGGAATATCGGAACATCGGCAGTTACTATCTTTACAGCAAATAGTGATGATGCGATTGTTGGTATTAACTTAGCGAATGTAACAGTAGGACAAATTAAAATAAGTGTATATGTAACCAATAGTGGTTCTGATTTCTATATAATTAAGGATGTACCTATCCCTAGTGGTGCGGCATTACAAGTACTTGATGGTGGAGCTAAATTCGTATTACAAAGTGGTGATGCACTAAAAATTCAGTCAGATACAGCTAGCTCCTGTGATGCTTGGGTAAGTCGCGTAGACACAATCAGTTCATAGGAGTAAAGAATGCCTTATATAGGTTCGGGTTTAAAATTTGGAGGATTTGTATCTACAATCAAAGATACATTTGCTGGTGACGGAAGCGCAACATCTTTCACACTGTCAAGGGCAGTAATAAGTGCCTTTGACTTAGAAGTGTTTGTGGGCAATGTGCGACAAAATCCAGATGTTGCTTATACTGTGTCTGGTACAACTCTTGCATTTACTGGAACTCCAGCTAATGGTGAAGTAATTTATGCTGTTCATCAAGCTGGTTCATTGTCTACTATTACACCAAATTCAAACTTAGGTTCAAAAGATTATTCAATTAGTGGCGATCTTAGTCTTCTTGTTGATAACACATCTGCACTTAGTTTTGGTGCAGATTCAGAAATTGCTCTAACACATGTCGCAGATACAGGATTATTATTTAAGAATAAAAACACATCTGGTAACTCCGGTATTGGTGCGGTTCTTACTTTCCAAACTGGTGATACTGATATTGCCGCAAATAATGTTTTAGGTGAAATAAAATTCCAAGCTCCTGATGAGGGTACTGGCACAGATGCAATTTTAATTGCTGCTGGTATCGCAGCGGTATCAGAAGGTGACTTTAGTTCTTCAAACAACGCAACTAAACTTTCATTTAGAACTGCTGCTTCTGAAGCAGCTTCTGAGAAAATGTCTTTAAGTTCTGGTGGTAATCTAAGTTTTGATGGTAACTTAATAATGGGTTCTGCTACTGTTACAGAGGCACAAGCAGAAATACTTGATGGTGCTACATTAACGACAGACGAACTAAACATTTTAGATGCAAGTGCTGGTAATACTGCTATTGCTTCTGATATCGCAACTAGCGCAGGCGCGATTACATCAAACAATTTTAAAATTAAACATACTCTTACTTTAAATGCAACACTATCTGATAATGCAGAACATGCAGATATTGTAGTTACAAACAATAAAGTATTAGCAACATCTGTTATTATAGCAAGTGCAAGTGTAGATGCTCACATAAACATTCATACAATTGCAGCAGGGTCATTTAGAGTGCGTATCACTAATAAATCTGATGGAAACTTCGCAGATGACTCGACTTTGATTTTAAATTATAGAATATTATAGAATACTTGGTATTTCCTCTCTTATAAATACTAACAAAGGGGAACTCCATGCCTTCATCAAAATTTGAGTTGGATTCAGACATTGCTAGCCTGTTTAAGGACTTGGAAAAAGTTGCAAGTACTACTCAAGTTACCGCACCTCATGTTCCTAAAATACAATCAGAAGATTTTACTGAACTTTTCAGTGGGTTAAATGATGCCCATGAAGAAGCGAAGATTGAAGTTGAACTAAAATTATCTTCAGATGAAAAAGATAAACTAGAAGCATTCTCTAATCTTGTTGAAACCTTTGACGAGATTATCCAACCAGAACCAGAAATCCTACCTGAAGTTATTCAAGAAAAAGTTGTCGAACCAATTGATGAAAGTGGAAAACTCCAAGCACTTGAACAACTATTCTCTGAATTAGTTGAACCAGAACCAGTAGTGGAGATGGTTGAAACACCTAAAGAGATTGTTGTTGATGAAATCAAGGTAGAAGCTTTAATTGAAGAACCTACAATTGTAGAGAAGAAAGCAGACCTTGTAGATAAGGCTATTGCACACCTTGATGGTATGCAAGAGAAGACTGAGCTCAAAGAAGAAGTTGCTCAGATTGCAACTTTACGAAAAGAATTTGATAACTTCAGATCACTCATTGCACAACAGATATCATCAACACAAATGTCTGGTGCTGGTGGTGGTGAAGTTAGACTTGAGTTTTTAGATGATGTTAATAGAGCTAGTTCAACGGTAGATGGTAAGTTTTTACAGTATCAAGCATCGTCTGGTAAGTTTATTGGTGCAGATGCTTCTGGTGGATCATCAGCTGCTGATGACTTAACTGCTGGTGATGCCGCAGTTACTTTAACAACATCTTCTGGCAACATTACAATAGATGCCGCTGCCAACAACAGTGATATTATTTTCAAGGGAACAGATGGTGGTTCTGATATCACTATGCTCACTCTTGACGGTAGTGCTGACGGTGCAGCTGCATTTAAATCAACGGTTACTGCAACAGGAATTATAATTGGTTCGACTGCTGTTACATCAACAGCTGCTGAACTGAATATTCTTGATGGTGTTACATCGACAGCTACAGAACTAAATTTTCTTGATGGTTCAACAGCAAATAGTGTTGTAAACTCTAAAGCAGTTGTTTATGGTTCATCTGGAGAACTGGCAGGAACACTATCTACAGTTGCACAGACAAATGTTACTTCACTAGGTACTTTGACCGCATTGACTATTGACAATGTTGTGATTAATGGTTCTACTATTGGACACAGTGACGACACAGACTTGATTACCGTTGCAGATGGTATCGTAACAGTTGCAGGCGAAGTGCAAATGACCACCTTAGATATTGGTGGCACAAATGTTACATCAACTGCGGCTGAACTAAATGCTTTAGACGGAATTACAGCAGTAGTTGGAGAACTTAATGCTCTTGATATTGGCACAACAGCAATAGGTACTGCTGTTGCTTCTAAAGCAGTTATATTAGATTCCAGTAAAGACTACTCAGGTATAAGAAATCTTACTGTAAGTGGAGAATTAGATGCAGCCACTGGAGACTTCTCTGGTGCAGTAGATATTGCTGGCGACCTTACATTGTCAGCTGGTGCAGATGGCGCCCTTACATTTGGTTCTGCCAGTTCAGTTAAATTTGGTGATAACAATGCCGCATCTTTAGTCTTTGAAGAAGCTGACAATGCGTACATGACCTTTGTAACAACCAACTCATCAGAAGCAGTTAAGTTTGATAAAGCACTAGACATTAATGCGGCTGTTCAAATAGATGCCACTTTAACAGTTGGTGTTGATGATACTGGTTACGATTTCAAACTATTTGGTGCAACATCTGGCGCACATATATTGTGGGATGCATCTGATGATGCATTAGAAACAGCCGGTGGTGCAACAATTAATATCATAAAAGATAAACTAAAAATTGCTGGTACTGCGGTTACTACAACTGCTGCCGAATTGAACTTCTTAGATACTGCAGCTGCTAACTCTGTAGTCAATAGTAAAGCAGTTATCTACGGTTCATCTGGTGAACTTGCTGGTCTTCTTTCTACTGCCGCCCAAACTAATGTGACAAGTCTTGGTACTCTCACAGCGTTGACCGTTGATGATGTTGCTGTAAACGGCAAAGTCATCACAATGACAGGTTCTAGTAACGATACTGCGGTATTTACTGCCGAGGCAAATGGTGCGTTAAGTATTGTTACAACAGACGCTGGTGGTGCAGCTGGCAATATTCAAATTACTGCTGATGGTACTGCTGAACTTGCAGGCACTACAGTTACTTTAGATTCTAGTGGAAATATTGTTCTTGATGCAGATGGTGGTACGATTACC
>MDTF01011144.1_pt1 | contig 13865 bp, 14 predicted proteins | sample 811191 | NCBI WGS metagenome assembly MDTF01 (sample SAMN05326649, study PRJNA326480) | marine metagenome | isolation source: seawater | place: Southern Ocean | collected 2011
GCTATTACTAGCGCTGGATTTTGAATCCAGTGCGTCTACCAATTCCGCCATCCCGGCAAGATAGAGCGGATATTATAACAACCTATACCATTAAATGAATATTGATAATTTTAACTACGAGCTTCCAGATAAACTAATAGCCCAATACCCTCCAAAAAATCGGGGGGGTAGTAAGCTATTAGTCGCTAATCCTGTCTCTACGGAACTTAAGGATTTAGCTTTTCAAAATTTTATAACCTTTATACGACCAAATGATCTAATTATTTTTAATAATACCAAAGTAATAAAAGCAAGATTATTTGGGAAAAAAGAAACTGGTGGGAAGATTGAAATTTTAATTGAACAAGTTATTGATGATCAAAATGCATTAGCAATGATTAAATCCTCAAAAAAAATAAATATGGATGTTAAAATAATTCTTCAAACTAATATTGTTCAAATTCTTGAAAAAAAAGAAAATTTATTTTTGATACGCATTAATCAAGGGTCATTTCACGAGTTAATGGAGCTGAATGGGCATGTCCCCCTTCCTCCATACATAAATCGCCCAGATGAAATAGATGATATTGATAGATACCAAACTGTATTTGCAAAAAATAAAGGTGCTATTGCCGCCCCAACGGCAGGACTCCATTTTTCTGAGGCTGATTTTGCATTATTTAATAAAAAGAATATTAATTACACATTTATAACTTTACATGTTGGTTCTGGGACATTCCAGCCAGTTAAAGCCACAAATATAGATGAGCATATTATGCATAGTGAAAAATTTGAGATTACAAATGAAACAAAAAATAAAATTGAGATCGCCAAGAAAAAAGGTGGTCGTATAATTGCCATAGGTACCACAGTTTTAAGAGCATTAGAGAGTTCATGTATTAAAAATGAAATTATGACCGGGCAACAAGAAACAAAAATTTTTATAACACCAGGTTACAAGTTTAAATTAGTTGATAGTTTATTTACTAATTTTCACTTACCTAAAAGTACTTTACTTATGTTAGTGTCTGCATTTTCTGGTTATGAATTTACAAAAAAAATGTATAGTCATGCAATAGAAAAGAATTATCGCTTTTTTAGTTATGGGGACGCAATGTTTATTGAACAAAAATCTATAAACAATGACTAACGATTTATTACCATTAGGAAAAAACATGCTCAAAAATATATTCATATTAGTTTGCTTAACTATTTTAAATTCCAGTTATACAATTGCTGAAATAAATAAAGATGCTGAATTTATTTTTAAAATAAATTTTACAAAAAAACCAACCACTAGGCCTCAGACAATTGCCTACATTCCAGGTGAGAAAAAATATTATGTTGCAGATGGTGGATTAGCTGCTCGTGGCTCTGACTATGAGGCGCCAATATCAAAATCTCTTATTCATACCTTCGATGAAGCTGGTAAATACATAGAGTCCACAAGGGCTGGATTTGATAATCGGTCCATTTATTTTAATGAAAAGTCATTTAAACTAGAAACAATTACATACAATGTATCAACTGCTGCAGGTTTTGCGCCAATGACAGGCATATTTTCATTAGAATTGGATGAAAAGGGTTTATTGACTGCAAAATCTGACGTGGTTTCTCAGCCTTCAGCTTCATTTGGGAGTGCGGGAACAATGCCAACTTATGATTCAAAAAATAATCTATATTATGCAAAACAAGAAAATTCCAATCGTGTTTTTGTATTAGATGGAAAATCAAAGATATTAAAAAAAGAAATTGAATTAGACTTCGATACACCTAAAGTAATGCACCATGATGTCGCCTCAAATTTTGTGGCTTTTACTGGGAAGCCTGGTGAAGAGTTAATTTTATTGGATATTGATCATAAAAGATTTCTTGTCTATAACAAAGACGGGGAGTATCAAGGATCAAGCGCTCTTCCTAAATCATTAAAAATAAGAGCACAAAATCATTTTAATGGCCTAGGTTATACATTAAATGGTTACTACTTTGTTTACTTAGATTCGGATGGTGAGTTTGGAAGTTACCATGCCTATAAAGTTCTAAAATAAACTTATTAGGTAAAAACATAAATATGCATAGCGTGTTATTTTAAATACTCTTTAAGAGATTCTAAATCAATTAATTCAGACTCTTCGGTGCCTCTATTTTTATATTCTACTTTCTTTGCCTCAATCGTTTTATCACTTATCGTTATACGATGAGGAATACCCAATAATTCAGCCTCACTAAACATTACTCCCGGTCTTAATCCCCTATCATCTAAAATAACATCGCAACCTAAATCTAATAATTCATTGTAAATTGAGTCTGTTACTTTTTTTACTTCCTCACTTTTCTCGTAGCCAATTGGTGTGAGAATTGCTTCAAATGGAGCAATAGAAGATGGAAATATAATACCTTTTTCATCATGCCCTTGCTCAATTGCTGCAGCCACAATTCTTGAAACACCGATACCATAACAACCCATCAACAATGGTTTAGACTTTCCTGATTCATCAATAAATTCTGCTTTCATGGACTCGGAATACTTTGTTCCTAACTGAAAAATATGTCCTACTTCAATTCCACGACATGTTTTTAATTTATCTCGATCAGGATGATTTTTAGCTACCTCACTATTAGCAGCAAAATTTGTCTCATCACTATAAACAAGCTCATCTTCTCCAGAATCAGCTAAAACATGAAACTCATGCGAGCCATCGCCTCCTATTGCGCCATTGTCAGCTTGAACAGCTCTAAAATTTAACCCTATAGCTTCAAAAATTTCACTATAAGTCTTGTACATTTTTTCATAAGTTTTATTCAAACAATCGATATCTGTGTGAAATGAATAAGAGTCTTTCATTAAAAATTCTCTTGCACGCATAACGCCAAACCTAGGCCTTATTTCATCTCTAAACTTGGTTTGTATCTGATAAAAATTAATAGGTAACTGCTTATAGCTATTAATCTCTTTTCTCACAATATCAGTTATTACTTCTTCATGGGTAGGGCCAAAACAAAAAAGACGATCATGCCTATCTTTTATTTTAAGCATTTGAGGCCCAAAAACATCCCATCGGCCAGACTCTTCCCAAAGTTCTGATGGTTGAATCGCTGGCATAAGTAGCTCAATTGCACCGGCTTCATTCATTTTTAATCTAATTATAGATTCAATTTTTCTTAGTATCCTTAGTCCCATTGGCATCCAACTATAAAGGCCTGATCCTAGGCGACGAACTAAGCCTGCACGAATCATTAATTTATGGCTAATTAGCTCCGCCTCAGCAGGCGGCTCTTTAAGAGTGGAAATATAGAATTTAGATGCATGCATAATTAAGTTTTTGTTACGTTGTTGGTTTTGATAATTCTTTAATATCTTGCCACAATTTTCTCTTTTTCTCTGGATTTTTAACCATTTCTTTTAATGAAACTGACGAAATATATGGAATAGCCAAATTTTCTTTTTCTATTAGTTTATCTATTCCCTCTTCAAGTAATATAAGACGGTCACAGGAGCTCATTTCACTTACAAGTTCTGATTCTTGGATTATCTTTAAAGGTTGTGGCTGGCTTAATTTATCTGACAGCTTATCTAAATAGACACTAATTTTTTTAAATAATTCCAACTCTATAGCTTCAGAGGAATTAAAAACTGGAGCGATAAACAAAATATTACGAGTCTCTAATTTAATTTTTTTTAAATAAACTATAGATAAATTAGTTGGCAATTTTTCCCTCCTAACTTCCTCTTTTTTTGGAAGAGATTTCCATATTGGACTTAAACCAAGTTCTTTATAAATTAATACCTTATGGACTATTTCTTTATTCATGTAGACAAACCCATTAAAATTGCATCTTCTTTACCGCGTTTATTTTTATAATAATTATTTCGAACTCCTATCTCATTAAAACCATTTTTTTCATATAATCGAATTGCTGATACATTAGACTTTCTCACCTCAAGAAAAATATTAACAATATTCTCTTTTTTACACTCACTAAATAAGTCTTCAAGCATTAGTGCTCCATAGCCTTTTTTCTGTAGCTCTGGCTTTACAGTTATATTCAATAATTCACACTCGTCAACAATAAATATAGCAACATAATAAGCAATAATATCATCTTCACTTTTTAAAACCTTAAATAAATTTTTAGCAGAATATGAGTCACTAAAATTTTTATTAGTCCAGGGGGTTAAGTGGCAACTATTTTCAATTTTAACAACTTCTCCCAAATCCTCTTTAGCAAAAAACTGTATTTTATTATTTGTGCTCATCTAAAAATTATTTCTGACCAAGTCTTTCTTTTGTAGTTTGAGCTACTTTGTTTCTAATATAAATTGGAGTAGCATTTTTTAGATTAAACTCTTTTCCAAATTGACCAATAGACAAAGTACCAATTGCGGAGGCTAGTGAACATTTATCTTCGAAATACTCTAGCTCAATATCGCTATACTGGAATTTAAATTGCTCCTTATAGAGACTAAGCCCAGAGCCAATAACTATTGCTTTCTTTATTTTTGGAGGCTCAGGTAATTCAGTTGGGTTAAAAACTCCTGGCTCTATAAAAGATGTAATAACGTTGTTTTTATTTTTATATATTCCCAAATAAACTTGCCCCATTCTTGCATCAATGCATGAAATAGTATTCTCATGTTTTGATAAAAATGCTAAAGCCTCAAGCGTATTAATGCCTATAATTGGTAAATTATTTGCGTAGGCAATTCCATACGCAATCCCACAAGCAACTCTAATGCCTGTAAAAGATCCAGGTCCTGCGCCAAAGGCAATAGCATCTATGTCTTGTATATTTAAATTGCTTTCACTTAGTAATGTTTTTATTTCTGGAAGAATATTTCCAGAATAATCTTTACCTGATGGAAAATTTTTTTCAGTAATTACCTTTCCAACTATCAAGGCAATTGAAATAATCTCAGTACAAGTATCTATAGATAATATTTTCATTAAATCATTATAAATGTTTTAAGAATTCTATTACATCATCTTGTTCTCTCGTTCTTTTAAAATCAGGCAAGCTACGCCAAAATTTTTTTCCATAAGGTTTAGATACAATTCTTTGGTCACAAATCATCAATACGCCCTTATCCATTTCATCTCGTATCAATCTTCCTGCCCCCTGCTTAAGAGAGATAATTGCCTTTGGTAGCTGAAAAGTCATAAAGGCATTAATGCCTTTAGCTGAAATCATATTAATTTTTGATTCAAATATTGGATCACCAGGTGATTGGAATGGGAGTTTATCAATAATTACCAGTGAAAGATTAGAGCCTCTAACATCCACTCCCTCCCAAAAACTTAAAGAGCCAATTAGGATGGCATTTCCATGGGATTTAAATTGCTCCAATAGTTTTGTTTTTGAACCAGTGCCTTGGGTTAAGATTGGATAAGTAATATTATTTTTTTCAAATTCATCTTTTAACAAAGCAGTTATTTCATTCATTGATTTAATGCTAGTTGATAAAATAAATGCTCGTCCCTTTGCGGCAATAAGTAAAGGATAAATCTGGCCTATCAAATGAATATTAAATAATCTACTTGAAGTTTCTGGCATGTCTTTAGGCACATATAAGTAAGCATTTTCAGAATAATTAAAAGGGCTTTTCAGTAATTTTGTTTTTGCATCCTCTAAACCCATTAAAGATTGAAAATGATCAAAATTTGAATTAACTGCCAACGTTGCAGAAGTAAAAATCCAAGCGGTTTCATTAGCCTGTTGAAATTTTCTAAAATTATCTGCGATACTTATTGGAGTTATATTGAACTGAATTGATTTTAAGAATATCTCGATCCAGTAAACAAAATTTTGATCAGTGCCTTTATTCCAATTTTTTAATTTAGAAATAATCTCTATAGTTCGGTCGTATAGTTTTTTAAATTCAATATCTTGTTCGCTATATGCATTAAAAAATTTACAAAGCTTATCAAGTTGGCTCGCTAAATCTGATACCTTATCCTTAAAGGAATCTAATTTTTCTATTTTTTCAACACCGATTCTTTGATTTCTTTTATCAAAAAAAGAACTCAAACTATTATTTATATCTATTATTGATTTTGATAATGTTATTAATTTTTCTTTATCCTTGATATGTTTAGAAAGAATCTGTTGCGCATCCTGAACTAAATGAATAATTTGATTTGTAGATATATTTTGACCAAAAAATATTGATGCAATCTCAGGTATTTGATGAGCTTCATCAAAAATAACAGTGCTTGCTTTTGGTAAAATTTCTGACAATTCAGCATCTTTCAAAACCAAATCCGCAAAAAAGAGGTGGTGATTAACAATTACAACTTCTGAAGTGATTGCTTTTTTTCTAGCCTTTATTAAAAAACAACTTTTATGAAATTCACAATCTTGGCCCATACAATTTTCTTTGGTTGAGGTGACGAAGGGCCATATCGTCGATTTTTCTGGGATGTTATTAAAATCAGATATCTCCCCAGACTCACTATGGTCTGATATTTTCTTGATTTCATGTATATATTTTGCATCTACTTTATTTAAGAATTGACCTTCAAGTAAGGCATTTTCCATTCTTAGCTTGCAAATATAATTTGATCTGCCCTTAAGAATATTAATATCTATAGGAATTTTAAGAGCATCACGAATTGTCGGTATATCTTTAAAAAATAGCTGATCCTGCAAATTTTTAGTCGCAGTTGAAATGACTACCTTCCCCCCGTTTATTAAAGCTGGTACTAAATATGAGAATGTTTTTCCTACGCCTGTACCAGCTTCAACAATCAATGAATCTTTTTCTTCTATTGATTCATTAACAATTTTAGCCATCTCAATTTGATCTTCTCGCTCGTGAAAATTACTTACAATCTCACTGAGTGGGCCTGAATTTTTAAAAAACTCTTCTATTATTTTTTGCTTTTTCATTTAACTTTTAAATTTATTGTTGATACTAGGAACTAAAATGATAAGCCCTAAGTCTGAACTTAAACCGTTGATAAAAATATTTTAATAAGAAAATTGCTTTTATTAGATATCGACATTTTTTAATCAAAAAATATTTTTTTTTCATAATTAATTCTATTCTCATACATTATGGGGAAGATTTAATGTATATTCTGATTTATAAATTACTAAAATTTGGGATGAAAGTTTAATATGCGAACAAAACTAGAAAAATTTACACTAATCCTTGGTGGAGCAATTGTTGGTATTCTCATCAGCATTAATTTACCAGTTTTTGCTGATAAGACAAAATCCTTGGCCCTGCCAATAGATGAGCTTCGAACATTTGCTGAAGTATTTGGAAAAATAAAATCTGATTATGTTGAGCCGATTGAGGATAAAAAATTGCTTAATGAGGCTTTAAATGGGATGTTATCTGGCTTAGATCCACATTCAACTTTTTTAGATTTAGATCACTTTAAAGACCTTCAACAAGGAACCTCTGGAGATTTTGGCGGGCTTGGAATTGAAGTCGGTATGGAAGATGGCAATGTTTTAGTAATCTCACCTATTGAAGATACTCCTGCATTTAAAGCAGGATTGAAAAGCGGGGATTTAATCATCAAGCTCGACTCTACTACTGTTAAGGGTTTAACACTAAATGATGCTATAAAATTAATGAGAGGAAAGCCAAACACATCAATAATTTTAAAAGTTTTAAGGAAGGGCATTAATAATCCTTTTGATATAAAAGTAACTAGGGCTTTTATTAAAACAAAAAGTGTTAAAGCAAAACTTGTTGAGCCTAACTATGCCTATATTAGACTTACACAATTTCAAGAAAGAACTGGGGAAGATCTTGCTATTGCTCTAAAAAAGCTCAGGGCTGAGAATAAATTTGCTTTCAATGGAATCATTCTTGATATGAGAAATAACCCTGGAGGACTTCTTAACTCTTCCGTAGCAGTATCTGCTGCCTTTTTAAAAGAAGGTGACTTAGTAGTTTACACAGAAGGGCGGGCGCCTGACTCAAAAATGAATCTAACAACAGCTCCTGAAAATTTTATCCAAAATAATTCGGAAAAAAATAATTACCTTAAAGACTTGCCTGCTGACATTAAAGATACGCCAATGGTTGTTCTTATCAACAATGGATCTGCTTCAGCCTCAGAAATTGTTGCAGGCGCATTACAAGACCATAAACGTGCACTAATTGTTGGCACTAGAAGTTTTGGTAAAGGCTCTGTTCAAAGCATTCTTCCTATGGCGAATGGAACTGCGATTAAACTCACGACTGCCAGATACTTTACACCTAATGGAAGATCTATCCAAGGAAAAGGCATTGATCCAGATGTGGTCGTAGAAGATGGGATGGAAATTTATGCTGTTCGTGAAGCAGATCTAAATAATACATTATCCAATCCTGAGGAAAACAAGAAAGAAGATGTAAAAGGAAGTAAATCAGAAGAAAAATCAAAGCTCGAGGAAGTAAAAGATGGCCCTACTGGAGATGGTGCGGCAGCTTTGAGAAATTTCAAGCCTATTAAATTTGGTGAAAAAGATGACAAGCAGTTTATTGAAGCGTTAAATATTCTTAAAGGTATTGATCTTTATCAAAAAAACTAAATTATCAGTTTAAAAGATTATGATTGATTCAATTATTAATGAATTTGACAAAGCTCTCAAGGTACTGACTGTCGATTCATCTTCTCAAAGAAAAAGACCTGATGTTAATATTAAAAATTCGGATCCTATAACACCTGAAGAGATAGAGAAACATAGTAAATTCATGCGTGTCAACCACTCTGGAGAGATATGTGCACAAGCATTATATCGAGGGCAACTTCTCTTCAACAAAAATAGTAAAATTCAAAAACAATTAGAAGATGCTGCAAATGAAGAGCTTGATCATCTGATATGGTGTCGATCAAGAATTAAAGAATTGCATGGCAAGACAAGCTATCTTAATCCAGTTCTTTACATTAGTTCTTTTGCAATAGGGAGTATTGCTAGCATTATTGATGAAAAATATAATTTAGGTTTCTTATCAGAAACAGAAAAACAAGTATCATTTCACCTTGAAAATCATTTAAGTAAAATCTCTTTAAATGATAAAAAAACGATTGCTATCATTAAGCAAATGAAAAAAGATGAAGATAAACATGAGGCTGCAGCTAAGTCGATGGGAGCCAGAGAATTGCCAAGCTTTATTAGGAAAGCCATGAAGTTCACATCTAAAATTATGACTGAGTCAACATTTAGAATTTAAAAAAACTTACCGTATAATAGTTTATGGAAAAAAATTATCAAAAAGCTCTTGAGCTCCATAAAGATGGCAATCTTCAAGAAGCAAAAATAATTTATGAGTCAATTTTAAAAAAAAATCCACATGATTTTAACTGTCTCCATCATCTTGGTCTTATTAATAAAAGTAATAAAAAATATCTACAAGCCTTTGAGCTAATCTCCAAAGCAATTGCTATAAACGCAAATAGTGCTGCAGCTCACTTTAATCTTGGAAATGTCTTAAAAAGCCTTAATAAAATAAATGATGCTATTACTAGCTACGATAAAGCAATAAGCATTCAGCCAGACTATGAACTTTATTTTATTAGAGGAATAGCTCAATATGAACTCAAAAAATTAGAAGAGGCAATAATAAGTTATGACGAATCAATTAAACTCAAACCAGATTCTTTCTTAGCATATTGCAATAAAGGCTTAGCTCTTGTAGGGCTTAAAAAGATTGAAGATGGGATAGCTAATTATAATAAAGCTATAGAAATTAATCCTACTTTTATAGATGCGAAATATAATCGAGCTCTTGCTTTGAGATTGTTAGGAAAAAATCAAGAGTCTATATCTGGATTTAAAGAAATAATAAAGGCAGAGCCCAGCCATATTAAAAGTCTTTATGAGCTTGCTTTAATCTATAGAGCTTTAAAAGAGTTTGATTTAACGTTATCTTATTGCACAGAATTACTCAAAATTGAGCCAAACAATAGCCAAGCAATCATATTAAGCATAAAAACAAGAAAATCCACTTGTGATTGGACTTATTATGAACAAGATATCTCATATATATTGAAAAAGATGAATGATAACGAGGATTCGGTTGGTCCTTTTTCTTCATTATCATTTTTTAATGATCCCGCTGTACAAAAAAATATAATAAGTGCTTTTTCATCCAAATATTACCCAACTAACAATTTTTTTAATAATATTTCTCCCTATAAAAATCACAAAAAAATTCGTATTGCTTATTTTTCCCCAGATTTTTATAACCATCCAGTGTCAAATTTAATAGTTGAATTAATTGAAAAACATGATGAATCTAAATTTGAAATATATGGCTTTTCTTTAGTTAATTGGCCAAATACTGAAGTAAATATGCGGCTAAAAAAAGCATTTACAAAAGTTATCAATGTAGAAAATATGCTGTCAAAAGATATTGTTAGGCTTTCTAGAGACATGGAGATTGATATCACGATTGATTTATCCGGACATTCTGGAGTAAAAGTTACAGCTGACATATTTGCTATGCGGACAGCTCCGATTCAAGTTAATTTTCTAGGTTTTCCTGGTACATCAGGCGCAGATTATTTTGATTATATTATTGCTGACCCAGTTACGATTCCAAAGGATTATCAGAAATACTACTCTGAAAAAATTCTTTATCTAGATATATGCTTCCCAATTGATACAAAAAAAGTTAACGTAAAAAATACATACAATAGACAGTATTTTAATTTGCCAGACAATTGCTTTATATTTTGTTGTATAAATAATAATTATAAATTTAACCCTTTTATCTTCGATAGCTGGATGAATATATTGAAGAATGTTGACGACAGCATACTTTTTTTAAGTGCAAATAATGACTTAACCAAAAAGAATTTAAGAAAAGAAGCGATGGCAAAAAATATCAACCCCGATAGGCTAATCTTTGGTAACAAACTTGATTATCCAATGTTTATTGAGAGTCTTAACTTAATGGATTTGTGTCTAGACACATACCCATTCAACGGCATGTCTTCTTCTTGCGATGTCTTATGGTCTGGTTTACCGATACTAACCTTGATGGGTGATTCTTATTCATCTAGAGGATGCTCAAGTCTTTTAAAATCGCTTAAATTAAATTCATTAATAACATACTCTATTGATGATTATGAGAAACTAGCTATTGATCTTGCTAAAAATCCAAAAAAACTTAAAAAACTAAGGGAAAAAATAATTAATAAACCAGTATCAGATTTATTTAACATAAATAAGTTTACCAAGAAGATTGAAGATGGTTATCAAAAAATTTATGCCAGGTCTCAGTCAAATTTTTCCCCTGATCATATTGAATGAAGAATTTTAAGTCTTCATTGGCAATATTTTCGAATGTAAGCCATATAAAAGAAATTAAATTATTTAACGCTCATGGTGATGAGTCTGGTCATATTTTAAATATGCCGGGCACACAAGGATCGATAAAGTTATACAATCACCTGTTTCTTGTTTTTGGCGAATTAAATACAAATGCAGCTATTGAAGGTTTAGATCTTTATTGTGAGCATGTTAAAGATGCCAAAAATAACCCAGGAAAACATCCCAACATCGATCGCTTACTAGATATCATTAAAACAAAAGAAACTCTTAGAATAGAGATTATTTAAAAATAGAGGCTAAGAAGGTATGGGCTAAGTTCAAACCTAACTTTCCTGATTTTTGAATTAATCTTTTTGCTTTATCTTTTTCTTCTGGAACAATATACCCATAGTAGTAAAGAAGGCCAAGTCCAAATAGCGCTTTTGGATGATTATTACCTGCCGCTTGTTTTAGCCAAGTATAACCTTCTGATTTTTTAACACCTTTGTCATTGACATACAAAAGCCACATTAAGTACTGAGTATTTACATCGCCGTCATTACCATTTTTTCTTAATTTATTTAAATCCTTTTTTTCAACTTTCACTATAGATGAATAAACGTGAAGAAAGGCTTTATTATTTTGGTTTATTAATCTTAATTCATTAATTATTAAAGTTTTATTATTAGAAAATTTTCTCAAATAATGAATAGATTTTTGATGGCCTTGTAAAGCTGCTATTAATAGCCAATCAGAAATAAAGCTACTATCAGCAGATGCCTCATAAATGGCTAAATCAAATTGTGAGTCTGGATGTCCATCTTGAGCATTATCTAACAAACTTTTTGTATAAACTGTACCGGATAAAAAACATAAAAAAATGGGTACTATTTGTTTTAGATGTAAGTTCATTTATTAGACAATTATTCTTATTAGGAGTATTGTAATTGTATATGTAAGAAGAATAAAACATAAAAAACCATGACAATTATAAAAAATTTTTTAGTATTTATAACATTAATAAGCAGCTCTTTTATAGCTAGTGCAGATGCTAATCCAGATGTTTGGCCGTATATAAAAGAAAGAATGTTTAAAGATAAGCCAATAGAGGAAGTTAACTTTCTTAAAATTGATGGTCCAAAACGTGCATCAAGTGGTGCTCAGGTTCCAATTAATATTAAAATAACTCCAAAAGCTGGTATTGAAATAAAAAAAGTGATTGTTATTATTGATAGTAATCCTGTTCAGCGGGCAGCAACATATCATCTTACAAGAAATACTCAGGAACTAGATCTCTCAACAAGAATTAGAATGGAGACTGACTCTTTTGTTCGCGTAGTAGGAGAAGATACTAACGGAAAGTTGTATATGAGTAAGGTAGCTATTAGGGCTTCAGGTGGTTGTAGTGGCTATATGAATAGCGCTGATCCAGAATTAACTAAAGATTTAGGGAAGATATTAGTAAAAGCTAAAGAAAAATATCTTACAACTCGTATTAAACATCCTAATTTTACAGGATTGCAAAAAGACTCAATTAATGGTTGGTTTGTACCAGAATGGATTGTAACTCAAGTGAGGTATGACTTTGATGGTGAATCAATTTTAGTTGCTGAGAACGGAATTAGTATGAGTCAGGATCCGTACCTAAAATTTAATTTCTCACCTAATAAGCCTGGAACAATTACAGTCTCTGCTACTGATACCAAAGGTCAAATTTTCCTTAAAACGAAAACTATCTAAACTATCTACTCAGCTTAATTCGCGATTTAATTTCATTATAAATATTTATAACCATTGGAATAATGGCGATTAAATTAAATATGCCAAATATAATCAATATATTCATTAAGTAGTTTTTAAAATTAATAATAAGAGTATTTAATTCGATCAACTTTAGTTGATTAGCATTTAAATCAATTTCTTCCTTACTAACTATTCTTTCAAGATTGCATTGCTTATTAGATTCAATACAAAAAGCCATCTGCCTCTCATATTCTTCGAGAAATATTTGATGTGAAAAATAGTCGTTAGCCAGCAAAATAAGAGATAAAAAAAATCCAACAATTGCAAAAAGCCAAAAAAATTGTTTACTAAATTTCGATATCATCATTTATTCTCTTTTAACTATTTAAGTTAACTATACAATAACAGAACTATGTAATAATAAATTTAAATCCAGCAACTACTAAAACTATGCCCAATGCATTTTTCATATAATGTTCATTTAATATTTTAATGCCAAGCTGAGTACCAATTAAAACTCCCCCAAACGCACAAAAAGAATATAAGAATATCGTGTTAGGTATTAAACTAATTGAAGTTATATTTCCTAAAAGGCCAGAAATTGAATTAAATAAAATAAATACAGCTGCAGTTCCTGAGGAACCCTTCACTGTTGTCCATCCTAAAAAAACTATTAATGGAGATAAAAAAATACCCCCTCCCGTACCTGTAAGGCCAGAAAGAAACCCAATAATAACTCCTGCAAAAAGACCTAACCAAAAATTTACTGGTCGATCAGTTTTTTTCTTAACATATTTAAATATATCGAATAAAAATTGAAATCCAGCAAATACTAAAATAACTCCAACTAAAACCCTATAAATATCTGAAGTTAAGTTAAGATA
>MDTF01000666.1_pt1 | contig 13858 bp, 13 predicted proteins | sample 811191 | NCBI WGS metagenome assembly MDTF01 (sample SAMN05326649, study PRJNA326480) | marine metagenome | isolation source: seawater | place: Southern Ocean | collected 2011
CTACTCTAATAACTTGCTTGTTTCACGATCAGCTTGGTCTAAATAATTTTACAATTTTGATTATAATTTTTATGTTAAGTTTAGTATATCAAATAATAAAATTTAAAAAAAATGATCCAAAAAAATGTCTACAGGCATTTAGGCTTAATATCTTTTCCGGTTCCTTGTTGTTTTTTGGAATTTTTTTAATTAATTAAATATTATGAAACCAAACGAAATAATAGCTATACTCAAACGTTTGTATTACGAACACATTAAAAGATATTTCAAAAGGTTGTTGTTATCTTTAATTCTCTCTTTGATTGTGGCCGCAAGTACTTCTGCTACTGCTTGGCTTTTAGATCCAGCAGTCAAGAAAATATTTTTAGATCAAAACACAACTTTTGCTTGGCTTATACCGCTCTCTATTATTTTAGCTTTTTCTGCAAAAGGAATTTCACTTTATTTTGCTAGAATAAATGTAATTAAAGTAGGACAACGTATTTGTGGCGAACTTCAAAGAAGAATTGCAAACAATATTTTAACTTCAGATGTTGAAACTTTAGATAATCGCCATTCAGGTAAGTACATATCAAATATTATGTATGACTGCGGTTCTGTTCAAACACTTGTTAGCACTGGGATATTAAATTTAATGAAAGACAGTTTGACTTTAATTGCTCTAGTTTATGTAATGTTTTATCAAAATTGGAAGTTAGCAATGTTTGCTATATTAATGATGCCTTTAGCCGCATTTTTTGCAAAAAGTCTTGGGAAAAGAATTGGGAAAGTTCAGACTGAGGCTGGTGAGTTGTCAGGTAATTTAGCATCTTTTCTTTCAGAAATTTTTAAAGCCTCAAAAATGATTAGAATATATCAAAAAGAAAAAGTAGAAAATGAAAATGCTCGAGATGTAATCGAGAGACTTGTTGAAAAAAATATTAAAATTGCAAGTGTTATGATAAGAGCAACCCCAATCATGGAGACCTTAACTGGATTCATGATAGCTGGTTTTATTTTTTATTCTGGAATATTAATTAGAGCAGGTGAAATAGGAATTAATAATTTTTTTTCTTTTTTAGCAGCTATGATGCTTGCTTACCAACCGATCAGATCTCTTTCTACAATTAACATGATTTTTTATCAGGGTGCTGCTGCTGCTAATAGAGTTTTTAATATAATAGATAGGCCAATTCAGACAAAGAATGATGACAACTTACCTGAATTGAAAATAAATAAATCTGATATAAAATTTGACAATGTAAATTTTCACTATTTAAATACAGATAAAAAGGCAATCAAAGATATTAATATAGAAATCAAAGGTGGTTCAATTACTGCTTTTGTTGGTCACAGTGGAGCAGGGAAAAGTACAATTATTAATTTATTACCAAGATTTTATGAACCGCAAGGAGGAAAAATTTTTATAGACAACCAAGATATTCATAAAATATCTTTGTTTTCACTCAGAAAAAATATCTCTTTGGTTAGTCAAGATGTGATTTTATTTGATGATACAGTTAACAATAATATTGCCTATGCTGATCCTGAGGCATCACAAAAAGAAATAATTGAAGCTTGTGAATTTGCTGCCGCTGACGAATTTATCAATAAGTTGCCAGATGGTTATAAAACATTTATTGGTGAAAATGGCGTAAGACTATCTGGTGGACAAAAACAAAGAATATCAATCGCACGTGCAATATTAAAAAAATCGCCTATTATTCTTTTAGATGAAGCCACATCTTCTTTAGATGCAGACTCGGAACAAATAGTTCAGAATGCAATTTCAAACTTAACAAAAAATAAAACAACACTAGTAATAGCGCACAGACTATCAACTATTCATGATGCAGACAAAATTTTTGTACTAAAAAATGGGTCAATTATTGGGTCCGGTAATCACGAGTCTTTAATAATTAATTCTAAAGAATACAAGTCACTTTATGAAAAACAGCTAAAATAGACTAATGCTTAGCATCTATAGATTTTTAACTTACTTTTTTTTTCCTATATTTGCACTCTTAATTTATTTTAGATCGATTTTTCATAAAGAAGACAAAATAAGATTTAGAGAAAAAATTTTCTCTTCTTCTTTTCAGGCTAACAGGAAAGAAAGAAAGAAATTAATTTGGTTTCACGCCTCCAGTATAGGTGAAGTTTTAAGTATTTTACCTTTAGTGGAAGAAATAAATAGTTTTAACAAAGATATTAATTTTTTAATTACAAGCGTAACTTTAAGTTCAGCTAATTTATTAGAGAAAAAATTAAATCAATATAATAACCTTACTCATCGTTTTTTTCCACTTGATACAAATTATTTATCAAAAGAATTTTTAAATCAATGGGAGCCTGACTTAGTTTGTTTTGTAGATTCTGAAATCTGGCCAAATTTTTTGTTTAATATTAAGAAAAAAAAAATACCTTTAGTTTTAATCAATGGAAGAATTACTAAAAAAACTTTTAAAAAGTGGAATATTTTTTTTAATTTTGCAAAAACAGTTTTTAATAATTTTAATTTATGTATGCCATGTAGTGAGGAATCAAAAAATAATTTAGCAAAACTTGGTGTAAAAAAAATTTCTCATGTTGGTAACTTAAAATTTACAGTAAAAGCAAATAAAGAAGGCCTTAATGAGTCTAATTTAAAAATATTAAAAAATTTTAAAGTGTGGTGTGCTGCAAGCACACATGAAGAAGAGGAGGTAATAGTTATGAAAACACATTTAGAAATTAAAAAAAAATATAAAAATATCTTAACTATAATTGTGCCAAGGCATATTAATAGAGTTTCGAATATTAAAAATTTAGCAGCTAAATTTAATCTGAATAGTCAAATTTTAAATGAAGGCGATCTAATAGATAATAATAAAGAAATTTTAATAATAAATTCTTTTGGTGTTCTGCACAAATACTTCAATTATTGTAAAAATATTTTTATTGGAAAATCATTAATTAAGAAACTAGAAATGTCTGGTGGGCAAAATCCTATAGAAGCAGCTAAACTTGGTTGTAATATATTTTGTGGCCCTTATGTTTATAATTTTCAAGAGGTTTATGATTTCTTACAAAAAAATAAGATATCAAAAATAATAAGTAACGAATATAATTTATCAAAAAATATAATAGATAGTTTTGAGAATTCAAAAAATTTTAACAATGAAAATATAAAATTACTGAATGACTATGGTGACAAAATATTAAAACAAACAATTAATGAGTTAAGTAAATTTATTAAAATAAAATGAAAATTTTTAAGCCAAAATTCTGGAACCAAAAGAAAGGTATTATTAGTTTTTTCTTATTACCTTTTTCCTTTTTTTTACAAATTTTAATATTCTTTAGAAATAAGATCACTAGGACAAAAAAAATATCCATTCCAGTAATCTGCGTTGGCAATATTTATATAGGCGGCACTGGTAAAACACCCTTGTCTATAAAAATTGTTAAAATTATAGAAAAACTAAATAAAAGAGTTTCTATAGTTAAAAAATTTTACAAGAACCATCAAGATGAGTTTAATTTAATCAAGTCTAAACAAGTGTCACTTTGTACTGGTTCTTCAAGATATATAGCTATCTCAGAGGCGATAAAAAATAAATTTGACTGTGTTGTTCTTGATGATGGTTATCAAGATTTTTCTATTGATAAAGATTTAAATATTTTATGTTTTAATGAAAATCAATTAGTGGGTAACAATATGACGTTACCTTCTGGCCCACTTAGAGAGCCTTTTTCTTCATTGAAAAGGTGTCAAGTAGTTATTATTAACGGAAACACAAATCTGGAATTTGAAAAAAAAATAAAAGATATTTCTAACAATATAAGTATATTTTATTCAAAATACATACCTACCAATCTAGATAATTTTAAAGATCAAAATTTACTAGCTTTTGCTGGTATAGGAAATCCTGAAAATTTTTTTGATTTATTGGAAAATAATAATTTAAACTTAATAAAAAAAATTTCATTTCCTGATCACTATAATTACTCACTAAAAGAATTAAATGAATTAATAAATTTATCTAATGAAAAAAATTTAAAACTTATAACAACTGAAAAAGATTTTTTTAGAATCAAACAATTTCAATTATCTCAAATAGAATGTTTAAGTGTAGAACTTGAAATTTTAAAAGAAGATAGCTTTAAAAGACAAATACAAAAATACTTATGATAAAAATTATTAAATACTTCTTTCAAGCAGTCATTATTTATTTATTTTTTATTATTATAAAATTGATTGGTCTAAGATTATCTAGAAGTTTTTTTTCATATTTGTTTAATAAATTAGGTCCACTTATAAAATCAGATCAAACAATTAACTTAAATCTAGACCGTTTTATAGGACCCTACAATGAGAAAAAAAAGAAAGATATAAAAGTGAAGATGTGGTCCAACTACGGTAAAACTTTTGTAGAATATCTATTTCTTAAAAAATTTAGAAAAAATAATTCACATATCAAAATAAAAGGAGAAGCTATTTTACAAAAAATTATAGAAAAAAATAAACCTGTGATTTTTGTCTCAGGTCATTTTGCTAATTTTGAATTGATGTCAATGGAGTTAACTAAAAGGAATATAAAATTAGCAACTATTTATAGACCATTAAATAATTTTTTTTTAAATCCTTTTATGGAACACGTTAGAAGAACTTATATTTGTAAAAATCAAATTAAAAAAGGTCTTGCAGGTGTTAAGAGTGCAATAAATTATATACAAAATAATTTTAGTATTGCTCTAATGATTGATCAACGTGTAAGTGAGGGCAAAAGACTTCCATTTTTTGAAAGTATGGCATTAACAACTACTCTTCCGTCACAACTTGCTGCAAAATATCAGTTAGATATTGTGCCCATTTATATTGCTAGGGATGAACATGACAATTTTGAAATGGAAGTTTACGAACCTATTAAAATTTTAAATAAAGAGGACCCTGAAATGAAAAAGTTAAATCTAACTATAAAACTGAATAAAATAGCTGAACAGATGATATCCAAGGATCCGGGTCAGTGGATCTGGACACATAACCGTTGGAAATAATTACTTCCTTTTGCTCAATTCTTCATGTTTTATTTTTGCCTCTACTGGGGAATAGTACGCTTCTTGATATTCTACGTTCCAATAATTCAAATTTTCTAATGGTATTTGTTTTTTTGAAATTGCACATACTACGTGATCGCCTTCTTCTATAATTTCAAAATAATTTGGATTATATTTTAGGATAGCTTTTTTTTTATTCATACAGAGAAATAGTATATATAATATATTTTTTCATATGAATATTGCTTTAATAGGTAGCGGTGGACGAGAACATGCAATTTGTCAAAAATTAAGTGATTCTAAGCTTGTAAATAAAATATATTGCATTCCTGGTAATGCTGGCACAAGAAAAATTGCAAATAATTTAAATATAGATTCTTTAAATTTTAAGAAATTATTAATAGCTATTAAATTTTATAAAATTGACCTAGTTGTTGTGGGCCCCGAATTACCTTTAGTTAAAGGTATAGTAGACTTCTTAAGAAGTAATAAAATTAAAGTTATTGGACCAAATAAATACGCTGCTCGACTAGAGGGTTCAAAAGCTTTTATGAAAGCTTTATGTAAAAAATATAATATTCCAACAGCAAAATTCAAGGTTTGTAAAAATGAGAAAGGAGTTAAAAAATTTCTAGCTCAAAATATTTTACCTATAGTTGTTAAAGCTGATGGACTAGCAGCAGGAAAAGGGGTTGCTATTTGTTATTCTAAAAAAGAGGTTGAAAAATTTAGTAAAGAAATTTTTTTAGGTAAGTTTAAAAATTCAAAAAAATTAGTTCTCGAAGAATTTTTGAAAGGTGAAGAAGTTAGTTATTTTTTACTTGTTGATAAAAAAAATTATACTTTTATTGGTTCTGCGCAGGACCATAAGCGTGTAGGTGAAAATGAAAAAGGACCAAATACAGGTGGAATGGGTGCGTACTCTCCAGCACCAATCATAAATAAAAATTTAGAAAAAAAAATTTTAAATAGAATTGTTAAACCTACACTTTATGCTCTAAAAGCAAAAAAAAATCCTTATACGGGTTTTTTATATGTTGGTTTGATGATTAAGAATAATAATCCTTATTTGATAGAATACAATGTTAGGATGGGTGACCCAGAATGCCAAGTAATAATGCCACGACTAAAAACTGATTTAGTAAAAATATTTAATGCTGCATTAGAAAATAAACTCAATAAAATTAAAATTAAATGGTCTAAAAACAAGTGCATGACTACTGTACTCTGTGCAAAAGGGTACCCCGGTGTATATAAAATTAATAATATTATTGATTTAAAAAAAATTAAGTTAAGTAGCAAATCATTTATATTTCATGCGGGTACTAAATTTATAGAAAATTCCTTAGTTTCTAATGGTGGCCGTGTTCTAAACGTGGTTGTTTTAGGTAGTACTTTTTTAAAAATAAGAAATAAAATTTTTACCATAATAAAAAAAATTAACTGGAAATATGGATTTTTTAGGAGAGATATAGGATGGAGAGTAATAAAATCTAAATGAGAATTATAAGTGGATTTTTAAAGGGGAAAAAAATGAATTACCTGAAGTCTTCTACCACAAGGCCTCTCAGAGACTTTGTAAAAGAAAGTACTTTCAATGTAATAAAACATTCTAATCTTATTAATATTTCTTTAGAAGATACAAATGTATTAGACTTTTACTCAGGTGTTGGTTCATTTGGAATTGAATGTATATCTAGAGGAGCAAAAAAAGTCACGTTTGTTGAAAGTGACAAAAAAGCTCTAACTATTTTACAAGATAATATTAAACAATTAAAAATTGAAAAAAAAAGTAAGGTATTTCAAGCAAAAATACTTTCATTTTTAAGTAAAAAAAATGAAAATAAATATGAAATTATTTTTTTTGACCCGCCCTTTTCAGAAAATTCGTTTATTGAAGAACTTAAGATGGTAAAAAAATCTAATATTTGTAAAAAGGATCATGTTATAATTATCCACAGAGAAGAAAAATCACAAGATAATTTTTCAGAAATAATGAATATTATTACCACTAAAAAATATGGAAGATCAAAAGTAATTTTTGGAAATCTTAATTTAAATATTCTTTAGTTAAAATTTTTACTTCTTCTACTGCTGGCTGATCAAATGGATTAATGCCAATCATTTTTCCAATTAAAGATGTCTCGAGTATAAAATAAGAAAAAAGTTCACCCAGAGTTTCTTCGTTAACTTTATCCACTTTAAACTCTCTAAATGGAATTTTCTTTTTTTTTAACACCATCATTAAAGCTTTTTTTTGTGATGAAATAATTTTTGATAACTCTTTATTCTCTGCATATTTAAAAGATTTTCCGAAAGTATTACTCTTTGTTTTTATTTTTTTTTTTAAATTTAAACTAAATATATAAAATAGTTTATCTTTAGGCCCGTCTAAATATAATTGTAACAAACTGTGATGGTCACGTGGAGCTGATGAAACAACGGGTAATATTCCTTTGCTATTTTTTCCCAGACTTTCTGCTATTAATTGCTGACACCAAAAAAGGAATTCGTTTAACTGAGGTGCATAATTAAGTAGGATTAAAGACTTAATTTTTTTTAAATTATAAATATGAGCTAGTTTAATAACACTTTCCATTAAGATTAAGTTTTTTTTTAATTTAAATGAAGACAAAATTTTACTTCTAAAATTTTCTATCTTAAGACCCATAAAAAATGAAGGAACCATTCCTACCTCTGATAAAACTGAATATCTCCCACCGATATAATTTTTTTGATTTATTTGTAGTATATTTTTTTTTTTAGCAAATGTATTTAGTGGGTTATTTTTTTCCTCCGTTATGATGATGGTATTTTTAGAGCTAATTTCATTTTTAATTAAATTGCTATTAACAAGCGTCTCGATAGTACTTCCAGATTTTGAGATAATAATAAAAAGACTACGTTGTAATTTTATTTTTTTTTTTAAGTGTTCTATTTTTTGCTGATCTAAATTATCAAGAAATATAAAATCTTTTTTAATTTTTTGTTTAAAGAAAGAATAAATAGCGTTAGCTCCCATAATTGAGCCCCCCATACCTATTATGACAATAGATTTATATTTTAAAAATTTTTTTAATTTAGATTTGTTAAAATCCAAGTTGAATTTTTTGCTTAAACTGTGAAATGTATCTTTTCTATTATCTAAATTATTATAAATATCACTAATAATTTTTTTTAATTTAATTTTATCTTTTAAATATAAATTATTTTTAAAATAATTTTTGTTAATATTATTTTCTAATAAAAAATTTATTTTATTTATTTTCACTTTTTAATTTTATTAAGAATAAAATTTTCTGTTGATGAAGTCTTTTTTTTAGAAGACTTAGATCTTGATTCTAAATTTCCTAACATTTTTTTAATATTATTTTTTTCTTTATCTGTTTCCACATTTATCGATCCTGGTTTGGGTATAGTTTCAAAATTAGGTGGTTGTGTTAAAGGATTCTTCTTTTTAATTAAAAATTCATCAGTACCACCAGATTTCTCATTTCTCAAAATTTTTCCTGCATCACTAAGAGAAGTGCAACTACTTAAAATGATAGCCAAGATAAGATAAATAAATATAGATTCTATAATTTTCATTTTTTATTTAAAATTAAATCTTTACCAATTAAAAGGATTATTCCAATAGTTATAAATATATCCGCAATGTTAAAAGTAAACCAGTGTAAATCGTTAATATGAATATCAATAAAATCTGGAACTGCGAAATAAAACAACCTATCGTAAAAATTTCCTAGAGCGCCACCCAAAATTAAGGAATATAAATTTTTGTCATAAAAACTTGCTTTACTAATTAGATAACTTAAAAAGATTATAACAACAAAAATAAAAAGAGAAATTCCGTGGTAGTAAATGTTAGCATTTTGACTAAATAAGCCAAAACCAATTCCTGTGTTCCAAACAAGATCAAAGTTTAAATAGTCATTAACAAATAAGCTCCCATCATTTTTTGTCTGATGGCTTATAATTTTTGTCTTGGAGATTCTATCTAGGATAAAAATAATAACAATAACTACTATAGAGCTTATTGAGCTTTTAGATAAAATTTTATTTGAAAACAAATTTGATATGTTCATAATTTAATTGATTCCACAGTACTTTCTTGCACATTTTTTATCTAATATTTTCCAGCAAAGTGTACATTTTGTTCCTACGGATTTTTTTACCTCTATTTTTATCTTATCTTCATTTTTATTTTCAATTTTTTCAACCTTTGAAGCAATAAAATACTCTTCTAGATCTAGACCATCTAAAAGTTTAAATTCTTTTTTATTCACGTGAATTGAAACATTTGCTTCTAAGCTAGATCCTATCTCTTTATTTGTTCTTTTTTCTTCAATCGAAATATTTACCTCTTGTCTAATTCGAAATAAATCTTTCCATTTTTCACCTAAAGAACGATCCTCCCACTCAATTGGAATTTTTGGAAATTCTGTTTCATGTATACTTTGTTCATCTTTATTTATTAAATTAAATATTTCTTCAGTTGTAAAAACAAATACTGGAGCGAGCCACTTGAGTAAACATTCTAAAATTATATTTAGTACAACAATACAATCTTTACGCTTTTTTGAATCTAAATCGTCGCAATACAGAATATCTTTTCTTATATCAAAATAAAAGGACGAAAGTTCTAATGAACAGAAATTTAAAAGTTCTTTATACAGTCTGTGAAAGTTATAGCTTTTTAAATTTCCTTCAATGGCCTTGTCCAAATAAAACAATCTGCCTAAAATATATCTTTCTAACTCTGAGAAAGATTTAAGATTAATTTTTTCAAAATCTTGTTTTTCAAAGTTATCTTGCAGATTTCCTAAAATGAATCTAAATGTATTTCTAATTTTTCTATACGACTCAGCATGTTGAGCTAAAATAGTATTATCTATTCTTAAATCTTCAGCATAGTCCGAAGAAGCAACCCAGGCTCTCAGTATATCTGCACCATAATTTTTTAAAATATCATCAGGTGCAATAACATTCCCAGCCGATTTTGACATTTTCATTCCCTTCCCATCCACAACAAATCCGTGGGACAAGACACTTTCATAAGGAGCCCTTCCTCTTGTTCCACAAGATTCTAGTAGCGAAGAGTGAAACCAGCCTCTATGTTGGTCTGATCCTTCTAGATACATATCAGCGGGCCATTTGAGATCTTTTCTTTTTTCAAGTACAAAACTATGTGTGCAGCCACTGTCAAACCATACTTCAACAATATCTGTCATCTTTTTATAATCATCTTTATTATATTCATCACCTAAAAATCTTTTTGGATCATCCGTAAACCAGCAGTCCGAACCTTCTTTTTCATAGATTTCAGCTATACGATCAATAACTTTTTGATCTTGCAGAGGTTTATTTGTTTTTTTATTGATAAATATAGGCAAAGGAACTCCCCATGATCTTTGTCTCGAAACACACCAATCAGGTCTGCCTTCTATCATAGACATTAATCTCTCTTTGCCTTTAGGTGGATAAAAAATAGTGTTTTCTATGGCTTTAATTGCTTTATTTCTTAAGGAATTTTTTTCCATTGAAATAAACCATTGTGGTGTTGCTCTATAAATTAGTGGAGCTTTTGACCTCCAAGAATGAGGGTAACTATGTTGGAGCTTGTCGTTTTTCAGTAATTTATTAAATTCTTTTAATCTATCAATAACAATAGGATCAGCTTTAAAAACATGTGTCTTAGTAAAAAAAGGTATTTCATCAGTATAATATCCTGCATTATCAACTGTGTATTTCGATGGTATGTTATGTTTAAGACATAAATTAAAATCATCTGGACCGTGACTTGGAGCACAATGAACAATCCCAGTTCCCTGCTCTAAAGTTACAAATCTTGCATCAAGCATAGGCACATCAAAATTATAACCTAGGGTCTGTAGAGGATGCGTGCAGATAGTACCTTCAAACTCAGCACCTTTAAAAGTTTTTAAAATTTTAAAATCTTCTATTCCACAAGATTTAACAATTGAGTCTAATAGATTAGTCGCAACAATAATTTTTTTTTCTTTAAAATTTTCAAGATTACTAATCTCAACCACAGAATATTCAATGCTACTATTAAAGGCTAAAGCTTTATTCGCAGGTATTGTCCACGGTGTTGTTGTCCATATAATAATATTAGAATCTTTTAAAAAATCTTTTTTTGTATTTTTGACTTTAAAGGCTACAAATATAGTATTTGAAGTATGATTTTTATATTCTACCTCTGCATCAGCTAATGCTGTTTTCTCTACGGTTGACCAAAACACAGGCTTGAAACCCTGATATAAACTTCCATCTAGCAAAAACTTACCGAGCTCTCTAACAATCTGAGCTTCTGCTGTAAAACTCATAGTTGAATAATAATTCTCAAAATCTCCTGTTACCCCAAGTCTTTTAAATTCTTTGATGTGTATATTGATCCATTGTTTGGCAAAATCTCTACATTCTTTTCTAAAATCTTTGATTGGTACCTCATCTTTATTTTTTTTATTTTTTTTATACTGTTCTTCGATTTTCCATTCAATAGGAAGTCCATGACAATCCCAACCTGGAACATAAACGGAGTCTTTTCCATTCATTTGATGAAAACGTACAATCATATCTTTAAGAATTTTATTAAGAGCTGTACCCATATGAATGTGACCATTGGCATATGGGGGACCGTCGTGAAGTATAAATTTTTCTTTACCCTTTGAATTTTTTCGAATTTTCTCAAAGGTATTATTTTGTGCCCATTGTTTTAAAATATCTGGTTCTTTTTTAGCTAGATCTGCCTTCATGGAAAAAACAGTTTTGGGAAGGTGTAAATTTTCTTTAGACATTATTTTTTTGCAATTAGAGTGTCTTTTTTTATTTGAGTTTTTAACTGGTTAATATTTTTAAATTTTTTTTCAGCTCTGATAAAATTTATAAAGCTGACTTTTAATATCTTTTTATATAAATTTCTCTTTATTCCAAATATATTTACTTCTAACAGTACGCTTTTACCATTAAATGTTGGTCTGTAGCCAATATTTGCTATCCCCTTTTTTATTAAATTGTTTATTTGAACTCGAACTGAATAAACACCGATTTTTGGTAGTGTGTAAGAATCTAATTCAATATTACAAGTAGGAAAGCCAATCAATCTTCCTCTTTGCTCACCTTTAACAACTTTTCCTTCTATGGTCCAAGGTCTACCCAATAACTTGTTCGCTTCTTTAATTTTTCCTTCGTGTATAATTTTTCTTATTAAAGAAGATGATATGATTTTATTTTTTTTCTTATAGGGAGTAGTGACTAGTGCTTTATACAAATATTTTTTTTCATAGTTTTTTAAAGTTTTAATATCGCCAAGTCTTTTTTTACCAAATCTAAAGTTTCGGCTAATAAAAATATATTTACATTCAAGTTTCTCGAATAAAATTTTTTTTATAAAACTTTCTGCACTTAAATTTGAGAAAGTTTTATTAAAATTAATTATAACTACAAAATCTAATTTAATTTTATTTAAAAAATAAATTTTTTGATTCAAGGAATTGATTCTATGATTTTTAATCTTCTTATTAAAAAACATAGATGGCACTGGTTCAAAAGTGACTAATCCAAATTTTAACTTTTTACTGTTTGCTTTTTGTCTTGCTTCTTTTAGAACTTTTTGATGGCCTATATGTAAACCATCAAAGTTGCCGATAGCGATAACAGAATTTTTATGTTCTTTTTTAATATTTAAATTTTTATAAACTATCATTTTACCAAATAAGTTCAGATTGATAGTAATTAGAACTAACTTTGTATTTTTTCGAAAGATCATTTAGTTCGCTTTCTTGTTTAAATTCAGAACGATGAACACCATTAGATATAAAAATAGAATCAATTTTCATATTGTTAGCTCCTTTGATGTCTGTATTAAGATTGTCTCCAATAGCTATAACTTTTTCTTCATTACTAAAACACATTTTATAAATTTCTTTATAAGGTTTGCCAAAATAAACTGTTTTACCTCCTAATGATTCAAATATTTTAGCTATTGTGCCGGCGCAATATTCTTCTATATCACCTCTATGAACTGTTAAGTCTGGATTTGTACAAATTAATTTTTTTGAAGTCTGGTCTTTCAGTAAATTTTTATAATAATTAAGATCTCCCTCTTGATTGTCAAACAATCCAGTGCACAATATAAAATTACATTTTTCTAAAGTTGTTTTATTTTCTTTAATTCTAAAAAAAACTGAAGTATCTCTGTTTGGTCCTAGATGATAAAAAAATTTACCATAACTTTCTTTTTGCAATGCCAACATAGCTGCTTCGCCTGAAGTCATAATGTTTTGCAAATATTGATCTTCCATTTTTAGTTCTTTTAAAAACTTTTTAACTTCTTTACTAGGTCTTGGTGCGTTAGATAAAAAAACTACCCTTTTTTTTCCTTGAATTAAATTTTTTACTGCTTCTATGGCATTAGAATTAAGTTTAATTCCATTGTGAATTACACCCCATAAGTCGATAATATAAGTGTCATAATTTTTGTATATTTCTGCTAGATGATTTAGTTTTTTCACTTTTAATGTTTCCGTTCTAAATGCTTATAGAAAAATAAGCAAAATATAGCAATATAGGCTATTTTTAAGCATGCCATATCGTGTTAAACCCCTTGATATTTTGTGAAAACACACCATATCAAGCGTACACACAAATTTAAAGGAGAAAAAAATATGAAATTTAGACCCTTACATGACCGAGTACTAATTAAAGTACTTGATAGTGAAGCAAAAACTGCAGGTGGGATAATTATTCCAGATACTGCTAAAGAAAAGCCACAAGAAGGTGAGGTTGTAGCTGTTGGACCAGGAGGAAAAACAGAAGA
>MDTF01014638.1_pt1 | contig 13858 bp, 3 predicted proteins | sample 811191 | NCBI WGS metagenome assembly MDTF01 (sample SAMN05326649, study PRJNA326480) | marine metagenome | isolation source: seawater | place: Southern Ocean | collected 2011
CTTTTTCTACATACTGAAAACACTAGTTAATATTTTCGAGATCACCAAAAATCTGTGTGGAATTCTTATCACCAGGAGTGCTACCGTAGTAGATCTCTAGAGTCGGCTGTGGACCTGTTGTAATTCATTATTTTACCTGGTGTACGAGTACACTGTAAGTAGGTAGGACGACAGAGACGACGAGATACCAGAAATATACAATGCCACACCCCAATATCACCGACGCCGGCTGGTGCGAACAAATGATAGAATATAAATTAATCTGCCTGAGTAACATGACTAGCAATCATCATGACGACGACAGTTGGTGCATTGAAAGTGGAAACCTGATTCAAACCTCGTGCCAATGGGGAGGCGTATTGACTTTGGTGCTTTACTTGAAACTGCAGCGAAGCAAAAGACGAAGTCGAGCGAAACAACTGCTTCCCATTTATGAGGTGTACATTCAACTGCTGCTCATCATCTCCATTTTTAACTCATTCGCTCAACTAGTAGACAATGTTGGTGTTGTTGCAAGGCAACCGAATCCTGGCAATTTCTTATCATCTCTCATCCTCGGCACTACTTGGGCAACCTATCATGCTCTATTTGAAGGAATTGTTTTTTTGCTTCTCTCGCGCACACTGGGCTCTAAAACAATTCGTCGAGTCCGAATACTGAGCACGCTCTGGTTCTTGTTTACTTTCTTTATGGTGGGAGGTGCAGCTTGGTTGGGAAAAAACAACATCAACGAACATTGGAAAGACGATCTCTCTCTTGCCATGTTTGAAGTGTGGAATTGTAGCCTGTTACTTTTTTATTTTGTTGTCGCACTGTTTCCTCAGAGAATGATACCGTTCCATCGAAGACCAGCTGCCAAACCATTCGCAATTTTCTTTGCTTCAGTCAGATGTGGAAATCTGCTGTCTGATGTCCTTACAATTTCTTTTAAGCAGGGTGATCCTGACTCCTCAAATCCTGACTCGCCGCCACTGCCGCCGAATCTAAGATCTATCATGACACCGTCAGGTTCTTCCATGATGCTCCCAGGAGAACTGTTTGACATTGGATACTGTATGAATTTTGCTATCACTGGAATTCTTTTTTCTCTGACAGTTCCCATTGTTGTCTATTATGCGCTATTGTTGGACAGCAAGCACTGGCGAGGCGATGTGATGTTGTCGAAATCAATCTCCATAAAGAACAAGAGAACTGGATCATCGACGACAATCAGCAGTGATATCCGTGCTCCGCTCATGGGATTAGATTTTAATTCTGGAGAAGTCTCGGTATTACAGCAAAGCATGGAGAGTGTTCCGGAGGATTTGCTTATTGATTTTCATGAACTCTCTTTGAATCCAATGAAGTGTTTGGGAGTTGGAGGGACAGCCAGGGTCTATCGTGGTGTGCTGCGAGGGAAACCAGTGGCGATTAAAATGTTAATCTGCACAGAAATTACACCTGAAATTGTGGAGACTTTCTTCAAGGAAGCAGTAAATTTGAGCGTACTGAGTAAATCACATCCAAATATTGTCGAAGTAAATGGAATATGTGTTGCACCACCTGCTCTTTGCATTGTTCTTGAGTTGTGTGCTGGCAGTTTGTTTGATGCTTGGCAGTGTCCACAAACTCACTCCATATCCATGGACAAAATGAAAACGCAGAGTGGACCATTGAGAAACATTGGTTCTGATCATGGTTCGCATCGTGCTGCTTCTTCGTCTGCTTCTTCGTCTGCTTCTTCGTCTTTGTTGTCATTTCTTTCTCCTCGCACCACAAAAAGTAGTTCTGAACTTTCCTACCAGAGTCTTTCATCATCGTTTGGCAACATATCACAAAGCTCTGACAAAAGCTCCGACAATGCTCTGCGTGTCAGCGAGACAAGCAGGCGACCCAGAGCAATGTCCAGCAGCAACATTTTAGCACGTACACATCCAACAATGAGAGAAGAAGAAGAGAGAGAAAATGATTCGAAAGAAAACAGCCAGTTCGATCATACTGAGGAGCTGTTAGAATTTTTAGATGTCGCTATTCAATGTGTCCGACCTGTTGCGTACCTCCATCAGCTGAAACCACCACGCTGCCATCGTGACATCAAGTCGCTTAACTATTTAGTATCGAAACACGTTGCACCACATAGAAAACTTGCTGGACTTGGTCCAGAAATTAAGTTGGCAGACATGGAGACAGTATCGATTGTCAGAGATAATGATGAAAATGTAGAGCACGATGACGTTTACATTGGCAACAACGAGGAGAGACAAGTTCCACCCGTCGCATTTACACCTCAATGGTGCGCCCCAGAAGTGATGCTTCCCATCATGAGCGGCCAACCACAACCATTTTTTGAACCACACTCAGACGTTTACTCGCTTACGATTGTCATGTATGAATGTTTGACGCATGAAGTTCCATTTCACGAGTTTGATAAGTTTGCTTCCATCGATGAATTAGTCGTGAATGAAAAAATTCGACCGAAGCTGCCCATGTGGATACCAAAAGTATTGCGAACCATGTTTGATGAAGGATGGCATCAAAATCCTAAACAGAGGATCACAGCTCAGACAATGCTTGAACAATTAATTGGAATGTACCAATTCTGTGGTTTTAAAGGTCAAAAAGTGATGGAGTACCAAATTGCTGTCAGTCATGCGTGTATCTTGAGCCTGCCGTGCCACCAGTTGGTACGCGATCGCCGATCTCGTGGCACATTGTATGAAGATTCTTGCCAAAATTCAGAGCTGTTAAATTTTGTTTTGTCGTTCTCACATCTATTCATGCAGGGGGAACTGACGGAAGATGTCAAGGGAGATGTCGAGGGAGACGTCGAAGGAGAGACGAAAGAGACGAAAGAGACGAAAGAGACTACAGAATTGTGGGATACGTCGTTGATGACAAAGAAAGATGCAGTTGCCCTGCTGCAAGATTTATTCGACCGAAGACTGCTACGTCACGTTTCTGGAAAAAAGGATTTCATTGCTGAGGGACAAATGTTGTTATACTTTCTCTTTCCCAAAACATGGTTTATCCAAAAGAATGGAGCAGAACAAATAAAAACGGACACAATTTTAGCAAGAATGACCTACGGATGAAATATTAAAGGCTGTTGGCTGTTGGACATAGAAAATAAATTTTTTTAAAACTTTCAAACGTGAAACATACATGTAAAATGAAAATGAAATAACACTACTGGTATTATCCCTGCTATTTTAGTAATCGTCTTCCGTTTCCTTTCTCTCTCTCTCCTCCTCCTCCTCCTCCTGCTTTTTTGCAATAGCCATCTCCTTTCTCGTCAATTTCTTTTTAATTTTGACAAGCTTTTCAACTCCCTGAGCTTTCAACCACAATACTGCTTTTTCAACATCGTTCTTTCTCATTAGCAGCGCTTTTGCAGCCATGTCTCTTGGGTAGCGAAGATCATTTGTCAAATGCTTGAGCTCTTTGGACGCTCTGAAATTTTCGTAAGCATCCTTTGCTTGAGCAAAACTTTTTTTTGCTTTTACTTGAAATTCTGCCGCTTTCACAATAGTTAGTTTTCTTGCTTTGAATGCTGCTCTCATGGCTTTTGTAGGAATAGAGCGTGCCCACACGGCATTGACCCCATTTTCATCCGTCTCTCGGACATACCAATGTAAAAACTCCTCGAAGTCAACTTCGCCATTTCCGTCAGTATCGATCTCCTCCATGAATCCCTTCAGGGTGTTTCCACGAATGGGTGCACAAAGTTCACTTTGAAGTAACACTGCAATTTCTTCCGATTCTAATTGACCTGTGCCATCCAAGTCATACTCCTCAAACGCTCGCTGAGCCTCTTCTCGTACATTTGCCATGTACCAAGGATCGTAGTCTAGTTTTTGTGACTGCTCAAATGGTAAACCTGTTTCTTCGTCGACGTCTTGATAATAAAATTGACCCTCATCGTTGTCCCATCTCTGCTCCCATTGTTCTCCATCATGTTTGAAACTGCGACCATCATGATAATGCCAAATATTGAGCTGGCTATTGTTCCAATTGGGAACAAAAACCTCTTCGAACGCGTCTCTGGCTTTTTTTTTGTTTAGAAATCCATGATACGGAATGTCAAGCAAAAATTTTTCTTTCGTCCAACGCATAAAAATTTCTTGCAAACGATCAAAATCATTAATTGAAATTGGTCCGACCGACGTGTTTGCAACTCTTGGTGGTGCCTCGTAAGCCTTTCTTAACTTTTCAGGAAGCTTTGCATACACTTTTGCTTTTGCCTTAGCAGCACGAGCAGAAGCTTTGTCATACTGTGCTTTGGCCTTTGCTTTAGCTTTCGAAATTCTTTCACCTGCAAGCTTAGACGCACGTTTGACAGCAGCTTCCGTAGCGTTCATGGCATTTTTAGCTTTCGCTTCCATTTTAAGTTTGAAACGCATCGCTCGAAGCATTGCGTTAGCGTTTCGATTTCGTACGTTGTCGGAAGTAAACCAATCTAAAAACTCCTCAAAATCAACAACACCATTCCCGTCCTTGTCCATCTCTTGAATAGCAGCTTGCAAATCTTCTGGTGGGACAGGCTCACGCAGCTCATGCTTGAGCATTTGCTCCAATTCGTCAATCTCCATTGTTCCGCTGCCATCTTCGTCGTACTTGTCAAAGGCAATTTTGACAACTTCACGAAACTCATCCAGTCGCTTTTGTCTTGCTTCTTGCGTCGCCATTCTAACAGCATGTTCCTCTTCCATGATTCGAAGCGTCTTCCAAGCTCTCCTTTTAATCACGTCGTGTGCCTTTGTTGATACAACATTGTCTCTCTGATCTTTTGGTACTTTCATCGCATTTTTTTCTGACATTAAAGTGTACTTGTGGAATTGTCTTCGTCCAGTTTTGTGCGCGTCACCGTAACAGTCGCGACAGTACGTATCCAAACATTGTATACAGAACAAGTCAGCCTTCCGTACCTCACACTCTCCACACATTCGTTTGTTGTTGTGCATGGCAGAGACATCCACTGCAGCACATTTATGTGCCACGTATGCACCCGACTTGTGTGAGTCGTTGTAACAGTTGTCACACATCGGAACGTCGCAGGTGTCTAAACATTTCCACGACGCAAGATCTTCTTCACATATCATGCAAATGAGCGCATCTTTGTACTGGAGAGCAGACGGCCCGTCGTCGGCGCCATCAGCTCTTTCATTGAGAAGCTCCAGGGCAGTCTTTTTACCCTTACTCTCGTCACGCGGAGTGGCATACTCGGGTGGACGCTCCATATTGAGCTCACCCGAGACACGATTGTAAAATTCTGTCTCGCCAGTTCTCTTGTTCTTTCTTCGTACCCACAACGGTTGCTTTTCCCAGTAGACTTTGGCCTTTTGTGCTGGCACTTTGATTGCGCGCGCAATGTGACCACGCGACCACCTACCAATTTCAATTTGAGCTTTTATTTCGACTTCAAGGAGATGATCTAATTTCTCAAGCACGCGTGTCAGCAATGGTTTCCCGTCATTTTTACCAACGAATAGTGATGTGTCGGTATCAGTGATCCACGTTGGTGTGAGTAAATGATGTTTTGGTGTGTTCAAGTTCAATTCAAAATCTTCCGGAATGAAAGAAAAAGACTTGCTAGTTTCTGCTGGTAGTGTTTTAGAACCTCGTCCCCATCGCCAGTAAATTCTTATTGTTGGTGTCTTTGGCACATTCATTCGAACACCAAGAGATCGACCGTAATCTTTTGAATCCAACGCAGCGACATTTGCTTTCGCAAAGCTGCATTTTTTCAACACTGGTGCCTCTTCCTCTCCCCACTCACTGTACACATTGAGTGTTGGTGTACCCATGAGATGTCGTTGCAACCATTTTTTCTGAAGCTGTTGATTCCAAGCTCCAGCACGAGCAAACGCCTCCCGAGACTCCTCCACGTCGTCCCATGGAATGTAGTAGTGGACAACAACCATGTCGTGAGTTCGTAAAAAATCATCAATGTTCTCTGGATCCAAAACATGAACGTCCATTTCACGTTTGACGGCAGTTTCAAACAAGTATTTTTTCTTTCGAACAATGGCAGCATATTTCTTTTTACCCAACACAACACGATATCTCGTTTGAATGAGAGTTGACGCCCAATCTTGAAGAATAGCAGTCATGATGGCTGCGTTTGTCTTCCATAGAATAAATGGTCCCTCTGACTCACGTTTGTTGAAAGAGTACAACAACTCGGTAACAACTTTGCGCGCTTTCCTGCGCTGGACAGCATTTCTTGCCAGCATGCGAAAGGACTTGATTGCTCTCGAGTTGCGTAAATATCCAAGTGCTTTCTTCGCATTCTGTTTCATTTCAGTTTGAAACGCTGCTCTCTTTTGCCACGCACGAAGATGGCTTCGCTGATAAGCTCGCGCAGCTTTTTTGTCTGCCACAATAATGACTCGCAAATATTTTCGTCTCCTCACACGATGTTCGTTCACCATTTTCACACCCCACCATCGTAATCGTCGGGCGTGATGTGCCTCCGCCATTGCAAGCTGAGCATTATGACGACGACGATGCTCCACATACCGGCACCAGCCGTCCCAACATTCTTTGGTGTAAAACTCACGAAATACTTGCTTGTGATGATCCACTGCACTCTGCCACATATTTTTTCTCCACTCTGTAAACACACCCCATCTTTGCCAAATGTCGCGATAGCGCACTTGGTTTGCTTTCGTTACAAGAGCTTGCTGTGCAAAACTGTTCCAAGTCTCAAGAGATGCACACTGAAGAAAGACCGTGCAAAGATCAGCACGCAGCTCTTTCCTCTCGCGAACAATTTCAACCATGTGCTTGAATCGTTTCATGAGCTCCATGTTGCGCCACATTGCGTACGCTTTCCGACGCTTGCGACACAAATCTAACCAAAGCACGAGCCACTCTTTCCATTCGTAGAGGACCCAGCTGCAAATTGCTCTCTGATTCCATTGTGCTGCCCATGCTTGTTTTTTTAACCACAGCGTGGCTGCACGATGCTCTCGAATGGTCTTTGCACTAGCTTTCCAAGTGTCCACAACCTTGTACAACGTCGCTCTCCGGCCAACTGCCCATCGCTTCATGACTTTCCGACGAAGTCTTGCGTAGCATCGTGCGCGCCATCGTCCGCTGAGCAACAGTTGCAAATGCGTCAGCTCCGCTTTTTTGTTTCGAGCAAAGCGACGGCCCCACACGCTACGTATCCAAGCTTCGAGTTGAATGGAGCGGCGCGTTTCAAGTGTGTACCTTGCCTCCCACAACCGCACTAGTTTTCTTCCACGATGATGGCGCGCCATGGTTTGAATGCGAATGGCACCAGTCATAGTACGATACTCAATGAATTTGACGACCTCGTCCAATACGCTGAACACGCCACCTTTCGCGACGGAGCGCACAAAAGCTCGCTGAATGCCGGTCGCTGCAACTTCGGCCTCGACTGCCTCCATGATGGCCATTGCTGCAGCATTCGCATCTCGAATAGTGTTGACAACGCGCATGACCTCCTGCGCAACTAAAAAATTACGAAACACATCTTGAATACGCTGAGCAGCCACCTCACGATCAGCCAGCATCAACACTTCTCTCAGTGTTTCTAACGCCTTTTGAAGAACATCACGTCTCTTTTCAGAACCTCGCTTTCTTCCCCATCGACCACGTATTTGACGTTGAATATGTGTTGCCATTGTGTGACTGTGACGAAGCATTGCGACGTAATCTCTCGACTGCGATCCTCGGTAGTGACTTGTAATGATGAAAGCAGCACGTCGACGTCGGAGCATTTCCACACGCGCACGACGAGCAGCAACCGCGCGACGACGATCAACGTACGCTCTCCATTGACATTGGAGAATCAAAATGCTCAACTTTTTTTGTCGTTCTATTTTCAAAACTTGTAACACTTGGCGTGGATGCACTCCACGCCAGCATGTTTGAAATGGAATCACGGAGCGATTCCGCCTTCGCTCTCTTCGGTAGCATAGGACACGGTGCGATCGATGAGATCTCCATGCTTTTCGTATGATTTCTGCAGCAGCAACACGCTCTCTTGCAATGACCGCATCGCATCGATCACGCCAAAACTCAAAAAAACGATACATTTTGCTGTTGACCAGACGCTTGATGAAACCAATCATTCGATCTCTTCCGTGCATTGCTTGGAGATGCAGAAGTTTCTTTTGCATCGCAGCTTCCGCCATCTTTTCAGTAGCAAACGTCCATCTTTCCCATGCAATAGTGACCGCACGCATACGTATTCGATCAATGACGACACGGGCCTTGTCAAGCCCTCTTTCAACAATAAATCCAGTCATGTTGTGCTCGAACAGGAAATCCAGCGGCAATGTTTTTCTAATTGCAATCATGTCATTCTCCATTTCACTAGCGAGGCGATGGACAACGGAGCGAGCTACATGCTTGCGCTGCATGTAAAGACCCTCGTTCTTTTTCATCACCGTGCCAACTTGTTTGCTCACATCAATCTGCTTGTTGTACGCTGGAGTCCCACGTGCAATGGCATGCTCAAGAGCCGTGGGTCGTAGCGTACCCTCGTGCCTTCGAAGAGCGACATTGCTGCCTGGTTCAGACATATTGTCTTCATCTTGATCTTGATTTGTTCGAAATCTTACCTCCATCGCGGGATGCTCAGATCGCCGCAGCAGTCGTTTGTCAGTTGCACTCAATCTAGCAGGAAGACGAAGAGGCGGTGCCTCTCTACTTCCTTTTTTTCGTAAAGTTGTCGACGATGTAGCCGTAGGTGGTGAAAAGGAAGTTGCTGGCGTGGAAGGACGCAACATGAGTCCAGAAAAAGCACTGGGTGCCCATAATCCTTGATTTTGATGTTCATTTGTCGAGGCACGATGTTTTTGATCGAGATGCAAAGGTTTGTGAGGCACAGTGCTCGGACGAGGCATTGCTTGGAGAGATGCAATGACATCCTCTGTGGTTGCTTGTCGACTTCCTGGTGCACCATTTGGTTTCTTTGATTTCTGTGGAGTTTTTGTTTGTTGTTTGGTCTGAGATCGCAGCGACAACTTGTTATGTTGAGGAGATTGCTTTAACTGGAAACCATCATTTTTTTCAGCTGCAGCTGCAGCTGCAGTACCAGTATGCAAATCTCCACGAAATGCGATCAATCGCCCAGAAGTTTGCAGTGTGGTGGCTAGATCTTTGCCGGATGATTCTGGTTGCTGGTGCCTTCTGTTGGGACTCCTTCTTTCCAGAGTCGAGTAACTCGCAGCGCGTGCCTCTGCAATATCGTCCGCTATGGAAGCTTCGAGAAGTGACTCACTGTCCTCGTCGCCACCTGCATGTGTCGCTAAATTGAATAACGTCCCATCCGATTTGCGAAACAGCAACGGAGCACGTGCTGCACGATTGGGAGAGAGTGATCCAGTTCGAAAATCTGTAGCAGCTGTGGTGGTACTTTTGGTGGTTGTTTCCAACTGTCTCTGACGCTGACGTTGCGCTTCTTGAAAGTATCCTCCTGAAGTGGATGGAACAGCAGCTGTCATTGGTCTCGTGCCCTTTGTTGGTGACAAGTACAGTGCCGTGCCACTACTGGCTTGTTTGTCTCTGCGTTCTGACATATCTTGCTGTTTTATTTGTCGGTCGTCGTCATTCTGTTCTCTTCATCATGTGTTTCCGTTTGATTTTTTGTTTTGAGTAAATGTGAAGAAAAAGGAGCTGAGCAGTAAGTTTCAAGTTTTCAGAGTTGCTGGCTGAAACTAGATCTAGATCTGTTCGTTGTGATTTTCTCAGCTAGTAGACATTATGGGTGACAAATGTATGCATGCACTCGTTGAGAGCAACCCCATCATTGCACGGAAAGAGCGCGCACGCTTGAAAAGGATTCATCAAAGTAAAGTAAAAAATATGCAGAGCTTTGGAGGCTCAACATCACTTCCAGTTGGTCTTCATTTAAAAAAAGGAAAACTTGTGCGCAAACGAAATTTAAAGGAAGAGCAGCAAACTGAGGAGTGGTTGACTTCGATAGAGAGAGAAAACAGAAGACTTCTTGAAAAGATGAGTTTAGTCATGCTTGGAAAAGATCAAGATCCTGGTCGATACCGACTTGCTGCAAAATATCGACATTTTTCGACAGTAAATGGACCAGCAAGAGCAAAAGAGCAAAAAAGAATTGACATAGATAACTCGATATCGAAGAAGAGACTGAAAGCAACAGATGCTTACTACAAGACTGAAGAGTGGCTACATGAACGAGAACACATGGAAGTAAAAATTAGATACATGTGCAAATATGATGCGCCTTTGCTGAAAAAGGGAAGAGCAGCAAAGCTCAGTATTAAAAGACCCAAAGGAAAGGGAAAGGGAAAGGGTAAGGGAAAGAGAACCAGGTCCAAGTCTTCAACAAAACTTAATCGTGCAGCCGAGGTGAAAGGAGCAAAGGAAGCTGCTCTGAGTCAATCACTTCGGAGTGCGGGTGAAATTATAACAGGAATAGACGCCATCAAACTGTAGAGTGCACATGTAATAGAGAAAAGAATAAACAAACGAATATGATACATTAAAAAATAATTGCATTTTTATAGAAGGTACCTAGGAGGTACAACCTTCTGACACAACCACATATTCATTTTAATTTTTTTAAAAAAATGATTATATAAAAAATAACGTATTAGTATTAGTATTAGTATTAAAATTTATAATTTATATTTAAATATGCATATTATATATTATCCCATATATATGCATATTTATTTATATAAACTCCCCGGGAAGCCTGAAATGATTTTCTGCAATACTACGTACCTCGAAACTCAAAAGAATTTTTCCGCCACAAAGGAATCCCATCTCTTCTCAATGCTGTGTGCGATTCAATCACATCACAAGCACCCGTTCCATGATTTGATCCTCTTTTATAACCATCAAAACACTCACACTCTCCAGTGTTGCTGTTGCACGTTCCACGATCTGCACACACGTTGGACTCTCGGGTGGAGTTGACATTAGCAACACCGCCAATGCTTTGTGGAGTCAAGTCTTCCGCAAACGTGAGAACAACGGAGACCACTTCATCACCAGCACGCAACGGAGGTGGACTTGGAATATGCTCGCGAGTCGTGAGATCTGCAAAAGGAGAACCACCAGTTTCAGTTTTAAACTCAACCACAACAACTGAACCGGCTGACGATGCGCAGACCGTACTGGACGTTTGGAATGTCACTGATACTCGACCGATCGTTGTTATTTCTTCCAAAGCTGCCTGAAGATCTGAGGGTGAAGCATCAGGTTTGATTCTTCTCGTCTCTTGACCACGAAATGTCAAGCGAAAAAATGCAGCACCACTGCTTGCAGCGTCTGCATCAGGTGTCTGCACCACTACTTTAGTACCCGCAATGTCCAGTGCGGACACAGAGATTCCATCGGGTGGTGCACTGCCAGCGTGCACACAGCGAAAGACTTGCTTTTCGTACACTTGTTGCGTCGTGCGAGGATCATCTCCTCTGTCGCAAGCGCGAATGGAACAGTCGTACCCAGTAAATCCTGAATCACAGTAGCATCCGTAGACGCTGTCTGCGTCCCAAGCGTCACCGTTGTTGGGATCTTTGCCGTACATCACTTCGCGCGCATCAGAATCAATCGAGTGTCTTTCAGCGGTCATTCTCATTGACAGGCACTCTCCGTGTCCGTTGCACTGCTTCTCGTTGTACTTGGGACAAGCTAATCGCTCGCACGCCTCACCATCAAAACCCTTGCGACACTCACACACACCACGAAGCTCATCACAAATACCAGCATCAGAGCATGGAACTTTAGTGGCTGGTGAGTGCGCAAAGTTTGCCAACGTTGGCAAAGAGAACCAAGACCGACCGATTGGACATGTTCTTCTTGAGCAGTCACCACCACTAAACTTGTCGCCGCACTTGCATTGGCACGTCCCGCAATCAAATTTTGCACCACCTAATGCAAGAGCAGCAAAAATCTCTGGAGAAGTATCGACAGTGTCCAACTTTGGTGCTGTCAGCACGACAGACACTGTCGACGGAGATAGACTGTATGCCGCTTCAAGGCTCGTTGCCATGGTAGATCGAACGGATGACGTCGTCTCTGCCTGCTCCATGAATACTTTTGTCGCTCTCATTTTCGTCTCGACTTCATCAGTCTCTAGCCCTGCAATTTTGACGCGAACATCAACGTACAACTTTCCACTCACTGCTGTCTTCACCTGAGCAAGTTCGATCTCAAGAGCAGAGATACCAAATATCGTTCCCAGTACAGCCTTAAGTAGCGCTGGATTTCGATCGACTAAGGACTTGGTAATACCCTCGATTTGAATTTTCTGCAACAGCGTTGCGTGACGTATCAGTGCGCGATCGGTGACGAGAATCATGTTGTGGACAACGCCGTCCAAATTTCTTCCTCGTCCTTCTTTCTCCACCGTCTTCTCCGTCTCCATCGCTCTTCTCCTAATGGACGGCAGCCCGTCTGTCTCTGGTTGCGTGTAAACTGAGGGTACATCACCCTTTGCTTCTGGTTCTGTTTTCTTCATTGTAACTTTAGTAGGATGATCTGCTACTTGATAGGACAGCGCCGTTCCAGTAAAAGTACCACAGGCTCCGTTCCCGTTGCAGTTGTTTGCGCAGCTGTCCAATCGACCCTTGGAACTCCTTTCGTGTGACAAAAGATTGTTTGGTTGCGACCCAGCAAAGAGAGCGGCTTCATAAGCAATCTGCTCTTCCGTTGTTTTCGGAATGAACGGCCGCGAGACCGAAAATCCATTCCCTAGTGCATCATTCAATTTTTTTTGAGTGAACTGGACAGGAGATTCCATCCAAGGGTTGCTGTTGACGTAACCGCAATCTCCTCTCGTTCCAGGTTCACCACTTCCATTACTCGATGAAAATGGATCAAAGCACTCGCAGTCACCAGTAGATCGATCACACAAACCACGCCCTGAACATTCTAACCACTCTTTTGTTCCTGGTACCGTCTCCTCGACTGACATGGTTAGTTCTCCATACGGCTTGATAATGAGAAGAGGTTGATCACCAGGATCATGAGTGAAAGTAATGGAAAACTCACCGGATGGACCGATGTGCAGATAACCATCGAGAGGTGTGCACAGCATCATTCCAACTTTGCTGCCATCGTTGGGAACAGATACGCTAACGCTTCCCAGCGACTTCAGCTCTTCAAGCGCGCGACGCACATCCTCAGTGGTTGCAGTGCTGGGAAGATGGCGTGTCTTCTCTCCTTTGAACAGCAGTTCATAACGACCTGAACCCTTGCAAGAAATTGTTTGGACCTCGTCTTCCTGCGTACCACTCACAGGATCATCGCCGTAAGGACACATGTGAAGAGAACAGTCATACCCAGTAAATCTTGCATCACACTGACAGCCGTACAGTTTATCATGGTCCCAATTAAAGTTGTAATCCATGTACTGGTGGTGTGCCAGCGACTCGAGAGACACGCAAGTTCCATGTCCTGCGCAGCCGTTCGGACAGGAGAGACGCTCACAAGCACGACCCTCAAAACCATCTTGACACGTGCACACACCTTTGCCATAGTCACAGTTTCCACGCGAAGAGCACTCAGTGACTTGATGACCGATATCATCTGAAATAGCAGCATCGTGCCAACTACGACCAGAGGCGCAACCTTGGAGAGAGCAGTCGGCACCTTTCCAGTAGGTACCCAAAGCTTCATTTTGTGGCCAGCAACTGCATCTGGAGGATGGTGAGATGCAGTCACCATGTCCATTGCAGTTATGCGGGCATGCCGGGGAGACGGAGTGAGGGAGTTGGAGAAGGAGAAGAAGGATGAAAGAGAGGAGAAACCATGGCATCATTGTCCCCAGGTTTTTGTTGTTGTTGTTGTTTTTATGTTTTCTCAACGTTTGACTTTTTTGAACCAATCGCGTATCGTGGCCTGCCCTGTTGCCTGCTGA
>MDTF01002224.1_pt1 | contig 13853 bp, 14 predicted proteins | sample 811191 | NCBI WGS metagenome assembly MDTF01 (sample SAMN05326649, study PRJNA326480) | marine metagenome | isolation source: seawater | place: Southern Ocean | collected 2011
CCACCAATTATCCCAAGTTTTCTTTTTTTCATCATTTAATTATTAATGCTTTTTTGCTAGAACTTGAAGCTAAATATGGATTTAAAAAAATATATAAGATCAATCAAAGATTATCCTAAAAAAGGAATTTTGTTTAGAGATATCACTACTTTAATTAAAAACTCTGAAGCTTTTAATTACGCAATTGATAAGATTGTTGAGATATCCAAAAAAATTGAGTTTAACAAAGTTTCAGCAATTGAATCCAGGGGCTTTATATTTGCTTCAACTGTTTCCTATTTAACAAATAAACCTTTAATTTTATTAAGAAAGAAAGATAAACTACCCGCTGAAAGACATTCGATAGATTTTCAACTTGAGTATGGTGAAGCTACAATTGAGGTTCATAAAGATTCAATTGATAAAGAGGACAAAGTGCTGATAATTGATGATCTTATCGCAACTGGTGGTACAGCAGAAGCTGCCGCTAAATTAATTGAAATATCAGGTGGTTCAGTTGCAGGATTCATTTTTATAATAAATTTATTTGATCTACCTGGTAATGATTTGCTTAAGAAAAAATCTTATTTTACTGAGAGTTTAATTGAGTTTTCAGGTCACTAGATTTCTTTTTGGGTCCAGGTCTTAGGTGTAATTTCATTGTTTATTTCTATTTCAATATTATAATCAAAAGGTTTTGTTCCCCTTTTTTTTATATATTCAAATGTTTTTTGTATTGATTCCTTTAAAGAAATAGATGTCTTGTAATTCATTAGCTTTCTTGCTTTGTCTGCAGAGCAAGTAGCGTGCTTAACTTCTCTAGGTCTGCCTGGCTTATAGACAGGTGAAAGATTTACCCCTGTTAGATTAGAACATATTTCTGCTATTTTATTAATTGAAACAAATTCTTCATCAGGACCAATATTTATAATTTGCTTGTTTAAATTTTTTTGGTCGAGCATCGGCACAAGACAACTTAGACAATCATCAATATATGAAAAACATCTTGTTTGTTCTCCATCTCCGTAAATAATAGGAGCTTTGTTTTGAAGCATTCTATTAATCATTATTGAGACTACATTTCTAAATGGATCGTCATATTTTTGTCTTGGACCAATAATATTATGCGGAACAGCTATAACCCATTCAATATTATTTAATTCGCAAAGGTTAATTAATACATCTTCGGCAGCTACTTTTGATATTGCGTATGGATCTACTGGCATGGCTTTCATTGACTCAAGAAAAGGAGTTGGCTGTTCTCCATATCTAGCCATAGATGAGCAATAAATAATTCTTTTTACTTTATGATTAATTGCAGCAGAAAAAATAGAAACTGAAGCTAAATAATTATTTTTTGTAATTTCATAGGGTGAAAAAACTGAAAGTCCTTCATGAGCTGTGGCAGCACAATGGTATACAATATTAACTTTAGACATAATAATTTTAACTTTTTCAAAATCACAACAATCAATTTTATGAAATTTTATATTTTTTGGAATATTGTCTTCATATCCACCGATCATACTATCTATGCCAATTACTTCATGGCCTAAATTTGCTAATAATTCAGCTAAGTGTGAACCTAAAAAACCTGCAACTCCTGTAACTAATATTTTATATTTATTTTTCATTATTGAATTGTATTATTTTTATTCTTCAAAATGTCAATTAGTTATTGTTAAATGGTCTAAACCACGAAGGCTTGCCAATAATAGAGTTAAATAATCCTGATAGTCGATGTTGATAAATAAGTTTTTTTGAATTTTTTAGGGTTAATGAGTAAAAAATATATTTAATTAAACCAGAAATTAATTTATCAGAAACATGCAATAAGGCATATAAAAAACCTTTATGTTTTTTTGTATAATAAAAAGTTGACCACATCCAGTGCCAGTTTCTAGAAAGCTCCATTTCAGAATTATATTGTTCATCATGTGAACTTCCACCCTGATGGTGAATTAAAATACTGGGATCAACAAAAATTTTTTTTTTCATATTTTTAATTCTTTTAGATAAATCAATTTCTTCAAGGTATATAAAAAAATTATCATCAAAAAAACCAATATCATTAAATTCTTCTAAATTTAAGAACATTGCAAAACCTTTAACTGAATCAACTTCAGTTAATTTTTTTATGTTATTTTTTGTATTTTTTTCATCTTGAATAGCCGGTCCAATAATTGCAAAGTTTTTAATTTTAGCGGCACTATTAATAAAATTACTTAAAGTATTTTTTTCTAATTTGGCATCTGGGTTTAAAATTAACGCATATTTAGTTTTTACTTTTGACAGTCCAAGATTATTCCCTTTTGCATACCCTAAGTTTTCACCCGCAATTAAACACTCAATGTTTGTAAAATCTTTTTCTATTTTTTCCTTAAAAAGCATGTTTTGGGAATTTTCAACAATGATTGTCTTGCATTGATTATTAATTGATTTTAAACATTTAATAATTTTTTCGTCACTTTTATAGGATGTTATTACTATAGTTATTTGATTAAATATCATTATTAGAACAATATTTGATTTTATATCTTATTTCTTTTAAAAATATAATTTATTTCTCAATAATACATGAAAAAAATTAAAAAAGTTATTGTTACTGGAGGGTACGGTTTTATAGGGTGCAACCTTATAAAATATTTGATTAAAAAAAATTATTTTGTAATAAATATAGATAAATTGTCTTACTCTGCAAACTTATACAATTTAAAAGGTCTTAAAAACGATGAATATACTTTTTTTAAAGCCGATATAAATAACAGAACTTTATTTTTAAAAATTTTAAAAAAATATAATCCTTCTGTTGTGTTTAATTTAGCAGCTGAAACACACGTTGATAGATCTATAGATAGTCCAGAGCCATTTATAAGCAGTAATATTAATGGTGTGTTTAATATTCTTGAATCTATACGTTCTTATAAAAAAACTGAAAAAAAGGAAATAAAATTAGTTCACGTTTCCACAGATGAGGTTTATGGTGACATAACTCAAAATAACAAAAGAGCAAATGAAATGTTTCCTTACAAACCTAGTTCACCTTATGCAGCCTCTAAAGCAAGTGCTGATCATTTAATAAAATCATACATTAGAACGTATAATTTTCCTGCAATTATTTCTAATTGCTCTAACAATTATGGACCTAACCAATTTCCTGAAAAATTAATACCAAAAATTATATTCAATATTCTCAATAATAAACCTATTCCTATTTACTCTAAAGGCTTAAATTCTAGAGAATGGATATATGTTGAAGATCATTGTAGAGCTTTGGAAATTTTAGCAAACAAAGGAAAAATCGGACAAAACTATAATATCGGAAGTAATAATAATTTAACAAATATTGAATTAACTAAACTTATGTTAAAAAAAGTAAAAGAGAAAATAAGACACGTAGGAAAAAAAGTTAAAATTATTTATGTCAAAGATAGACCTGGTCATGACCTTAGATACGCAATTGACTCAAAAAAAATTCGAACAAACCTCAAATGGAAACCACTTACTAATTTAAACAATGGGATTTCAAAAACAATTGATTGGTATATTAATAATACAGAATATTTCAAATCTATATCTAATAAAAAACACCTTGTTAGACTTGGTACAAAAATATGATTAAAAAAGGAATAATTCTTGCTGGTGGAATTGGATCTAGGATGAGCCCAGTTACCAAAGCTGTAAACAAACAACTTCTTCCTCTGTACGATAAACCACTATTTTATTATCCTCTTTCTGTTTTGATGTTGGCAAAAATTAAAGAAATTCTAATTATCGTAAACAAAGGACAGGTTGAGCAATTTAAAAAAGTTTTACCGGACGGAAATAACATTGGAATCAAAATAACGTATGCAGAACAAGAAAAACCTAAGGGCCTACCCGATGCTTTTGTGGTAGGTGAAAAATTTATAGGCAATAGTTCTGTCGCTTTAATTTTGGGTGATAATTTTTTTTTCGGACAAAATTTAACTAAAAAACTTATAAGCTGTGCAAATTTATCAAAAGGTGCAAAAGTATTTTTACATCCTGTAAAAAATCCTTCTTTATATGGCGTAGCAACAATCGATAAAAAAGGTAAAATTATCAATATTGTTGAAAAACCAAAAAAAACTATATCTAAATTAGCTGTTACTGGACTTTATTTTTTTGACAACAAAGTAATAAATCTAAGCAAATCACTTAGGCCATCTAAAAGAAAAGAAATTGAAATTGTAGATTTATTGAACAAATATAAAAATTTAAAACAATTAAGTGCTGAGATAATTGGAAGAGGTGGTGCGTGGTTAGACACAGGCTCAATAAAAGACTTCAACAACACATCAAATTTTATTGCTACTATTCAAAACAGACAAGGATTTAAAATTGGATGTATTGAAGAGATTGCATTCAACAATAACTGGATTGATAAAAAGCAAGTTAAAAAAGCGATAAATTTTTATGGCAATTGTGAATACTCTAAGTACTTAAATTCAATAATAAATAAATAAAGTAATGAAAAAAATTTTAGTTACTGGTGGTGAAGGAAGATTTGCTAGGGAATTACAAAAAGTAAAAACAAACTTTAATTTTATATATTTAAATAAAAAACAATTAAATATTTGTGATTTTAATTCAATTATACAAGCAATAAAAAAAAACAAACCAAAAATAATTCTACATTTAGCTGGGCTATCGAGACCTATGAATGTTCATGAAAAAAACATAGGCAAAAGTATAAGCTTAAATATAATTGGGACAGCCAATTTAGTTAAAGCCTGTTCAGAAAATAATATTAAAATTATTTATTTTTCTACAAGTTATATTTATCAGGGGAAAAAAGGTAACTATAGTGAAAATGATCCGTTGTTGCCTTGGAGTAACTATGGATGGTCAAAACTTGGTGGAGAATGCGCAGTTCAAATGTATAAAAATTCATTAATACTAAGAGCTTGCATGACGCAAGAGCCCTTTGTTCATAAAAAGGCTTACGCTAATGTAAAAAGTAATTTTATTTACCACAAAGACCTAGTAAAAATTTTTATAAAAATTCTAGATAAAAAAGGAATTTACAATATTGGTGGCAAGTCCCAAACTATTTATAATTTTGTAAAAAATAAAAAAAATATTAAAAAAATATATTCAAAAGGTGAATTTCCATTAAATCAAAATATGAGTTTAAAAAAATTATACAAAGCTTTAAAATGAAAATAATAAACACAATATTTAAAGGCTTGAAGATAATTAAACAAGATAGTTTTAAAGATAAAAGAGGTTACCTGAGAATAACTTATAGTCAATTATTGATGAGAAAGAAAAATTTTATATTTGAGTATTGTACAAACTCAAAAAAGAATTCACTTCGTGGTTTTCATTTTCAAAACAAATATCAGCAAGCAAAATATGTTAGTGTTATTAAGGGAAAAATTTTAGACTGCGTTATAGATTTAAGGAAAAACTCAAAAACATATTGTAAAACATTTAAAATAATTTTATCAGATAAAAATAATTTAGGCTTATATATACCAGAGGGTTTTGCTCATGCTTATTATAGTTATGAAAATGAAAATATTATTTATTATAAGCTAAATAATTATTATCAACCCAACTTTGAGAGTGGAATTAACGCTCTAGACAAACAACTTAAGATAAAATGGCCAGGAAAACTTTTTCTAATTTCAAAAAAAGATAAAAAATTAGGTTCTTTATCTTCTTTTAAAAAAAAATATAAATATTTATAAAAAATTACTAATATCTTTAAATTGGATAGGTAAAATCTTAAATTTTGTATATTTCTTAAACCAATAAGACATGTATCTTTCTGCTAAGAAACCATAGATTCTTTTTAATCCATAGCCTTTTAAGTCTGTAAAGCCAAATATTTTTTCACAATTAGATAGCCAAGGAAATAAAGATTCGTAATATGTGTAAAGTATTTTTTTGTTTTTGCAAATAAACATATTATGTGGATTGAATGAGACTTCTGAGTTTACAAAATCATTAAAGTCACTTCTGTCTTTTATGGGTAACACTTTAATGGCCCTGTCTAAGTTTCCAAAACCATGCATCATGTCAAAGTGAAATTTAATAGTTCTTTTGTTCTTATAAAAAAAAAAACTGGGATTTAATAACATGTTTCTTAAATTATGTTTTATAAATTTTGAAAATCTGAACTGGTTAACAAATAAATTTTCACCTATTATAGATTCGTAGTTATTTAGATCGTTGGGTATTTCCTTTAAAAGAAGACTGTTAAAGTTATTAAAATTATTATCGTTATAATTATTTAAATTTTTTTTCCAAAATTTCCTATACTGACAGAAACCAATCCATCCATCGAAATCCAATTTATAGTTTTTCCATAACCAATAATGAAAAGTATATTCTCCGTAATATTTATTCTTATATGAAATATTGTCATTCGTCTTGTCGCTCAACCATCCTTGTGAAAAAAGTTTATCGCCAAGGCCCACGGGAATATATCCCAATTTGTTTATAACATTTTTGTGACTTGGATTTAAACTTAGGCAAAATATTTTTAAATTTTTCATTAGTATAATAAGTTTTTTTGGTAGCGGGAAGTGGGATCGAACCACCGACCTCAGGCTTATGAGTCCTGCGCTCTAACCAACTGAGCTACCCCGCCATATTTTTTAAATAATTATAATATTTTTAGATTTTAATCTAATTAATTATTCAACTTATATATAATAATACTTTTTAATTTACTTAAAAGATAAAATTAGTTTTTTCAATTTTTTGATATCAACCAATATGTGACTATTTTGAAATTTTAAAGTAGCAGATACATTTTTTTCAATAATTCTTTTATAATTCATTTTACATTTTTTCGCTAAACTTAAGAAAATATCACCGCTATCATGAGACGCTATTTCTACAATTTTAGTTCCTGGTTTGCTAAAAACCATATTGGCAAACCCCGCTCCATGTAACCCTATTATAAAATTAGCATTTTTAAATAAGGCAACTTGATTTTTAAAATTTAAGCTAGACAAAGTTACACTCTGAAAGCCTAAATTAGTTAAATTATTTTTTAGTTCTTCATTGTTAATAATTTTCCTACTCGAAAGGTTGCTATCTAACGATCTATTGATAAAAAAATTTTTGGGTAAATTTAAATTTTTATAATTACTTTTTATAAATTTTTTTCTCAACCATTTAATAACCCATACCGGAATATTTAAAATTGATTTTGAGGGATTGTTGTTAAAATTAATTGGATGATCTACTGCAATAAGATTGTTACATATAATGTGTTTATTTTTTTCTCCATTAATTAAACTAGAAAACTGAATTTTTAATTCTTGGAAAGTTTGTTTGTGATATCCCCTGGTTATTGTTGGCAGCAAATAATAATCAGGTTTAATTTTGAAATTTGACTTCTCTAGTATGCCTATTCTTGGTAAAACGTCGAAAAGCCAATGCCAGTAATTATTTTTTCCAGCACCGCCTGTAAGTAACGAAAAAACATTCCCATTAATTTTTTTTATTAAATTTGGTGTACCGTTTTTGATTACAAAATTTTCATGCGCAGGTCCATTTACTATCCTCTGATTTTTTTTATACCTATATTGAAAAGATGGTTCGTTTACTAAATTTTTTTTAAATATAAAAGCAGTATCCATTGTTGTGTCTGAATAAACTTTGCCATTAGGAATGTTATACAGTTTATAAGAATTTAAATTATTAAAATTAATTTTTTGAGTGATAATTTTTGTATTTTTTTTTGCTAGAATTACACCATTTATTTTACCATAAAAAAATTTGAAAATAAAATATCTAAAATTCCTATAAACGTTTATTAAGATTTTTTTCTTATTCATTTTTGAATTATTAAAAATTAAACTTCAATAAGTAAATTAGACTCTTTAATATTTTTAAAGATTTCTCTTTTTTTGTCTTCATTGTAAAAACGACCCACAGATACAAAATTTTTTTGAGGACAGAGAACTTCGAAGTGTTTAGCGTACACATCGTTTATAAAAAAAGCATTTGTGCCCGAGCTATCTATAGCAATTAATGAAAAACCTTTTTCTTTAAGTATATTGGTAAAGGCTAATAAAGATGCACCAAAAATCCCATTATCTACAAAATTAAAGTTAGGATTATATTTCATTGTTAAGCTTGAATTTGCACCCAACCAATGATTATATTCGCAACAGATAACTTTTATTTTTGATAAGTTCATAGATTTAAGCACCCAATAATCATTGCCATCAATATCAAGTGAAAAAAAATCTATATCTCTATTTGTTTTTCCAGGAAACACTAAATCAGTAATATTGTCTTTGGTAACTTTTGCTTTCACGATATCTATCTCTGATTCAGGAAAATAATAGCCCACACTTGATTTGAGTGCTAATACTTCATCTGTGTTAGAATCAATAAGTCGACCACTCCAATTATTTTTAATTAAATTAAAACTATTAAATTCATAATAACCAAATCCAATTTCTACAAAATATTTTTCATTAGGGATAATTTTAAAAATATATTCAATTATTCCATCTTCATTATTTTGAGAAGTTTTTTTATATTCATTTTTGTTAATTATAGGTAAATTCTTAGAAAATATAACAAAACTTTTTTTTATATTAATTCTTTTTTTAAAAGACCTTCCAATTCTAAGAAAAACAAAATAGGGATATAAAGAGGTAGCAAAGTACTTTTTGAGAAAACCTTCAATATATCTAACTATAAATTTTTTTGATTTTTTCATGCTTTTGTATTCTGCTTATTTCTTAAATTTTTTTACTAGCAATTTCTAGTTTAATGCTTTAAAAAAATAATATTATTTTATATCTACACTATTAACAGACAATGAGAAAAACAGCACTAATAACTGGAATAACGGGTCAAGATGGTTCTTATTTATCTGAATTACTTCTTTCTAAGAACTATAAAGTTCATGGTTTGGTAAGACGAGTCGCACTGGAAGATAAAAGTCATAGATTGTGGAGACTAAGAGGTGTTTTGAGTAAAATTACTTTACATGCAGCTTCTTTAGAAAGTTACGCAAGTATTATTAAATTAATACAAAAGTTAAAACCTACTGAAATTTATCACCTTGGGGCACAAAGTTATATTGATTACGCATTCAAAGATGAATTTTCAACATTAAATACTAATATAAATGGAACACACTACTTGTTGTCTGCGATAAAAGACTTTTCGCCAAAAAGTAAATTTTATTTTGCCGCATCGTCTGAAATGTTTGGGAAAGTTATGCAGGTGCCGCAAACTGAAAAAACTCCGTTTTATCCAAGATCTACATATGGCATTTCAAAAGTAGCGGGGTTTGATCTTACTAGAAATTATCGAGAAGCTTATAATATTTTTTGTTGTAATGGTATTTTGTTTAATCACGAGTCTCCTAGAAGAGGTTTTGAATTCGTTACTAGAAAAATTACACATGCCGTTGCTAGAATTAAACTTGGTCTACAGAAAGATTTAAAACTTGGAAATATAGATGCAAAAAGAGATTGGGGACATGCAAAGGATTATGTTCAAGCAATGTGGTTAATGCTTCAACAAAAAAAACCTGATGATTTTGTTATTTGCACAGGAAAACAACATTCTGTTAAAGATTTTACAAAATTAGCATTTGAAATTGCAGGTTTAGATTATAGAAAATATCTCAAAATAGATAAAAATCTAAGTAGGCCTGCAGAAGTACAAACTCTCTTGGGTAACTATTCGAAAGCAAAGAAGAATTTAAAATGGAAGCATAAGTATACGTTTAAAACCCTTGTCAAAGATATGGTTATAAGCGATATCGAATTCGTAAGAAAAGAAGGTTACTAAGTCGCTTAAGTAGGTGCAAATCTAAGAGCTAATACTCATATTAGGTAGTGGAAAAATAAATTTTGATCCTTTTTTCAGCATTTGCTTTTCTCTTTTTAGGATTTCTTTTTTAAAGTGCCAAGGTAGAACCAGATAATAATTTGGCAAAATCCCTCTAGATTTTTTTTCAGATATAATTTTTATTTTAGTTCCCGGTGTAAATAAATTATATTTTTTTGGATTTCTTTCTGCAGCATAATCTATTATTTTATTGTCTAATTTAAAATATTGTAAAAGTACATTTCCTTTTGTCGAAGCACCATAACAATGAATAGTCTTTCCTTTATGCTTTTCATTTTTCAAAAAATTTGTAATTATATTCTTTATTTTATTAATTCTTTTAAAAAATTTAATAAAAGTTGCCTTTTTATTTAATTGTAATTTATTTTCAGCCATAAAAAACTTTTTTATAATTAAATAATTGTTTAAGTATTTTGCATCTTTTTTACAGATAAAAATTTGAGTACTTCCACCGTTTATACTATTTGATTTGATATCGAAAATTCTCAGATTATTTTTTATGCACATCTGGTCAACGACTTTAAGGCTGTAATACTCAAGGTGCTCATGACAAAATGTATCGAACATGTTTAGTTTAACTATTGAAGCAAGATCAGCAAATTCAAGTAGAAAAATACCATTTTTATCTAAAATATCCTCAACATCAGATAAAAATTTATTAGGGTTTTGTAAATCGTAAAAAACAGAAAGTGCTGTAATTATTTTGAATTTCTTATCAAGAATTTTTTCTTTTACTTTTTTAGATGAAAAAAAGTCAGATATTTTATAGTTAATTTTTTTATAACTCGAAGAAAATTTTCTTACCAGTGGATCCACTCCAAAAGTTATTATATTTTTATTATAAAAATTGAGTAATGTGCCGTCATTGCTCGCTATATCTAATACTAAATCATTTTTTTTGATTTTTACTTGGCGGCTTAGTTTTTTAACTATATTTCTAACATGTTTTGTCATAGTGGTATTGATGCCAGTCTGATAGCCATAATCAGGCCCGTAAAGATATTTCATGTTAAAATTATCACCTAATTGTACAAGGTTGCATTTCTTGCACATAACAACATTTATAGGACCTTTTTTTGCATTCAAATTCTTTTTTAGAAATTTTCCTGTAAAATAAAGATTGCCTAAGGAAAAAATTTTATCGATTTTTTTTGATAAACAGTTTCTACAATATGTTAATTTCATTTAATGTTTTATTCTTATAATTTCCTTCATACTATTATATAGCTAAAAAATGAAGAAGTTTTTTTTTATAATATTAATATTTTGCATTCCAAATTCACTTCACTCTCTTGAATTAAGAGGCACTTTTTATCAAGGTAATTTAATTGTGGGTGTAACTGATCCTAAATCAAAAATATTTATAGATAAAAAAGAAGTTAAAGTTTCTAACCAAGGTTTTTTTGTTTTCGGTATAAGTAAAAATAGAAAAAATGATATTTTAATTGAGGTAGTTGAAGACAAAACTACAAAAGTAATAAAAAAAAAAATTTATAAAAAAAAATATAAAATACAAAAAATAAACGGATTACCTTCTAAACAGGTAACACCACCAGAAGAAGTTTATGAAAGAATTAAGAATGATAATAAATTAATTGCTAAAGCAAGAGCGATAGAATCTGATTTAATTTTTTTTAGCAAAAAATTTAAAATGCCATTAAAAAATTCAATTATTACAGGAGTTTATGGAAGTCAAAGAATACTGAATGGTATTCCTAAGTCCCCCCATTATGGATTAGATTTTGCGGCCAATGAAGGAACTAAAATTAAAGCAATGATTGATGGCGTGGTTACTCTTTCTGAAAAAGATTTATATTATACTGGCGGTACGATTATTTTTGATCATGGACATGGTGTGAGCACACTCTATATGCACATGAAAGATATTTATGTTAAAAAAGGACAAAACATTAAACGGGGGGATATAATTGGAACGGTTGGTAAAACTGGCAGATCAACTGGTGCTCACCTTGACATTCGATTAAATTTATTTGATGTTAAACTCGATCCATCTTCAGTTTTAAATTTAAATTAAATATAATCAATCTATATTTGTAATTTATTTTAAAGAATATTCTTAATCTACTTAAGCATTTGTGGTTTTTAGATTTTAAATTTTCATAACGAGTAAAAAGTATCTTATCGTACTGAAGTTAGGTTTAATTTTTTTATAGTTTTAATAATATTATTAGCTATTATTTTATGTCCCACTATATTTAAGTGCCCATCAACTTTTAAGTAAGGTAGATCTGAAACTTTAAAATCTTCAGGGAGACTATCGACATAATTTCTTACTGCTTCACCAAAATCAATATACACTATGTTGTTCTCATTGGAAAATTTTTTAAGAAAGTTGCCCTCATAAAACTGAGTTGGATGGGCTTTTTTACCTGAAGCTTTTTCATAATAATTTAAATCTCTATTTTCCATATAGCCTAATATAAATTTTGAATTATTTTTTTCTGCAATTTCTTTTAATTCTATAAGGTCTTTAGCTAATAATTCCATTTGATCGATGTGAAATTTTCTTGTTTTACTGCTTAAATGTATTTCTGGATATTTATTAAAAATGGGGTTTTTAAAATTCATTTCTTCTTCATTTATTAAATTTTTAATATTATTCCTTACAAATGATAAATACAGCCAAGTGGCTGATAAAAAATATTTACCTTGAGACCTAATTTCTAGGTTTTGATCCACTTTATATTGATTAGCAATTCCTCCTGCATATGTATTTTTTTCTTTAAGCTGATCATTCACAAATAATTTTTGCCTATGCGAAGTACTTCTTACATATACACACAATATGACATCTGAATTTAAATTAAGTCCAAATTGTTTTAGAGCGCCTTTTGCTTGAGTCATCGCGTAACCTTGTACTCCAAGACTATATGTAGGATAACCTTCTTTTGTTAAAATTGATGAAAAAGTATTTTCAGTTTTATTCCCAAAACCCTCAACAAAGCTATCGCCAATTGCAATAATATTATATTCTTTAAGATTAGCTATTTCTTTAGTGTTCTTAAAACCATTTTTATCGGTTGTCCATTCGTATGAAAATTCATTGGGGTCACCTCTATAATGATTAATTTTTATTTTCGTGTTGGGCTTAAATTTGATGAAAGGGTTTTTGTTCAAAACCTCTGTCACCTTTGATCCTTTGTCCGTTTCTCTATCACCGAGCCATATAGATATTCTATTGGGTAGTACCTCGGGTTTTAAATAAACAAAAAATTCTATAGTTATAAGTGTAAGCGTTAATGAAAAAAAAGATAAATTAAATTTTGTAATTAAGTCTTTTTTTTTTTTAAAAGAAAATAAAGAAATTAATAACAGAGATAAAATAAAGTATAAGATTTTTAGAAGAGACGAGCCGGGCGGTAGATCAAAATCATAAATATAAAAAGAAACAAAAAATATATTGCAAAGTATAATTACCATATTAATAAGAGGAAGCTTGATTTCATAAAATTTTGTATCGATTTATTTTAGTCTAACTTAAATTTATTTTTGTAATCTTTATCTAATAATATGTTCTGTTTTTCCTTGTACATGATAAAATCTTCTATTACTAGAATATCTAAATTTGTGCCCATGAAACATCTGTAAGCATCTTTAATCGAACATACAATAGGCTCACCCCTTATGTTAAAAGATGTATTAATTAAAACTGGACAATTTGTAATTTCTTTAAATTTTTTTATTAATTTGTAGTATCTAGGATTGGTTTCTTGATGAACTGTTTGTACTCTTGCTGTGTAGTCAACATGCGTTACCGATGGTATTTTAGATCTTTGTATGTTGAGTTTTTCAATCCCAAATAGTGTTTGTTGTTCAGGGGTCATTGATATTTGTATTTCTTTTTTAACTTCAGCAACCAAGAGCATATAAGGACTAGGCTCGTTTAAATCAAACCACGCACTCACATCCTCATTTAAAACCGATGGTGCAAAAGGTCTAAAACTTTCTCTAAACTTAACTTTTAAATTAAGTTCTTTTTGCATTTTTACTGA
>MDTF01014565.1_pt1 | contig 13851 bp, 13 predicted proteins | sample 811191 | NCBI WGS metagenome assembly MDTF01 (sample SAMN05326649, study PRJNA326480) | marine metagenome | isolation source: seawater | place: Southern Ocean | collected 2011
ATTTTGATAAAAAAATTTTTTACATGTTAAACAATGGGATCGGTAGGCTTATTAATTATCTTCAAATTAATTCTAAAAGAAGTAGAGATGATAAACCAACATTTTATTTTATTCACCACATGTCACCTCATTGGCCATATTTAAATAAGGCAGACTGTTCTTACAACAAATATGAAGGTAAGGAAAACTTTGATGGTTACGAATCTGCTTATTTGTGCACTTTAAATAGAATCGATGATATGATTAATTTTTTAAAAAAACACGATCCAAATGCAACTGTTGTATTCCAGGGAGATCATAGTTGGGAAATGTCAAACTCTTCTGAAGTAAAATATGGTTTAAGAAGAAAAGTTTTTAGCCTCACAAAATTAGATAAATCTTGTAATTATGATAAAAATGCCAATATAAACAATGTTAATGTGGTTCGATTAATATTATCATGCATTACTGGATCAAAAATAAACTTCATCAAAAATGAAGATTAAAAATTTAATAATATTTTATCCCTCATTTGAAAGAGGTGGTGTAGAAATGATTATTAAGAACTTGATTGGTCATTTATCAAAAAAAGATATCAACATTTTTTTAATAACCTGCAAAAATAAAAATTTAGAAAATATACCAAAAGTTAAAAATTTATTTTTTGCACACCCAACACAAAAATATTTTCGCTTCTTACCAAATAGATTTTCTAGTGCATTTAGCTGTATTAAACCTTTAATAAAATTAATAAAAAATAACGATCAATCAAATACAGTTATACACTCAATGCAAAGTAACTTTATTCCGATATTGATTGCAAAAATTTTAAAGATAAAAATTATTATTAGAAATTCAGAAGATCCAATTGAGTCTATCAAATACTCAGAAAATAAACTTACTTCTTATCTAATTTTCTTGTTAAGATTTATATTTTATAATTTATCGGATAAGATTATTACTAATTCTAAAGGATCCTCGGACTCAATTAAAAAATTTTTATTAACTAAGAATATCAAAAATGTCAAATATATCTATAATCCTTATCTAAAGCAGATTAACAAAAAAATATTTAATAAAAAAACTAAAACTATTCTAGCAGCAGGTAGGCTTTGCAGGCAAAAAAATTTTAAAGATTTAATTATTGCTTTTAGGAACTTTCATATGAAAAATCCAGAATATAAACTTCATATTTTTGGTGATGGATACGAAAAAAATATGCTTAAAGACCTAATTAGTTCACTAAAACTCAATAACCATGTTTTTTTAAAGGGTTATAGAAAAGATTTAAAGTTGGAATATAAAAAAGCAAAACTTTTCGTTTTACCTTCAATTTATGAGGGTTTAGGAAATGTTTTGATAGAGGCGCTTAATTATTCAGTTCCTTGCATTTCAACAAATTGTAAAAGTGGGCCCTCAGAAATCCTATCCTATGGAAGAGGTGGATATATCGTACCAATAAAAAATATAGATGCACTTACTAAAACATTAATCAACTCGATAAGTAATTACGATATATCAATTAAGAAAATGAAATATGGTAAAAAAAAATTAAATAGATTTTTAATAAATACTCAATCTACCAAGTACTTAGAGCAATTAAATAGCGTATTATAATGAAAAAAATCTATTTCTGGTCACCTCACAACTCTAAAATTGGAACAATTAATTCAGTCATTAATTCTATAACAAGTATTGGTAAATTTTCAAAAAAAAACTACAAAGCATATTTAATTGATAGCACGAGTGAGTGGAAATATTTAAAAGATAATTTTGATATAATTGAATTAAGAAAAAATAAATTTGATTTTAGGAATTTAAAAAATAAAGGCTTTTTTTGGAGTAGAATTTTTTATTTAAATATTTTTATATCATGTTTTATTCCTCTTAAGAGGCTACTTAAATATCAAAAACCTGAATATTTAATTATTCATTTGATAACATCTTTACCATTATTTTTATTTTTATTTTTTAATTTTAAAACAAAATTGATTTTAAGAATTTCAGGTGAACCAAAATTACATTTTTTAAGGAAGCTTTTTTGGAAAATATTATCAAATAAAGTTTATAAAGTTACATGCCCATCATCTAAAACTAAGGAAATTTTGATTAAAAATTCTATATTTAACGCAGATCAAGTAATCGTGCTATTTGACCCCATTATTAATATTAAAAAAATTAAACGTCATAAGGATATTGATATTAATAAAGATTATATAAATACCAATTACTTCCTCTCTGTTGGACGCTTGACTAAACAAAAAAATTTTGATTTCTTAATTTCTGCATTTAAAGTCATTAGTAAAAGTCATACCGATCTAGAGTTAATAATTTTAGGAGAAGGAGAGGAAAGAGAAAACTTAGAAGCCAAAATTAAAGAATTAAACCTAACAAATATTGTGCATTTAAAAGGTTTTGAGTCTAATGTTTTTAACTATATGAAAAATGCCAAAGGTTTAATCCTGCCATCAATTTATGAAAATCCAGGTCATGTTCTAATTGAAGCTGCTGCCTGCAACTGTCCTATTATTTCGAGTAATTGTCCAACAGGCCCAGAAGAATTTTTAAGTCAAGGACGTGCTGGTTTTTTATTTGAAGTTAATAATAAAGAAGATTTGATCAAAAAAACTAATTTTTTTTTCGATCAAAATTCTAAAGAAGCAAAAGAAAAAAAAATTTTAGCAAAAAAAAATTCAATGAAATATACAATGTTTAGACACTTCAAGGTTTTGAAGAGTATCCTTTAATTAAAAAGATTGTTAAAGAACTCATCATACTCCTTAATAATTTTATCTTTTTGAAATCTTCCTAACATTTTGATTAAATATTTTTTTCTTTTTGAGATAATTTTTTGATTTTTAAAAAAAGATTTTATTTTAAATGTTAATTGTCTGTGATCTCCCTTATTAAAAAATTGGGGTCCTTTTTTTTTTAAAAGTATTTCTGCAGGTCCAGAATTACAGTTTGATGTAATAATAGGAACACCAAACATTATTGCTTCAGTTAGTACATTTGGAAAACCCTCATATAATGATGATAAAACAAATAAATTAGCAATTTTAAAATATGGATATGGATTAGAAACATTTTCTAGAATAATCACTTTTTCTTTTAAGTTTTCATGTTTTATATAATTTGATAATTTTTTTTTAAGAGATCCAAATCCAATTATAATCAATAAAATGTCATCGATATTTTTAATTGCTTTAAGTATCGTTATTTGGTCTTTTTGATTTTCCAATCTTCCAATGTTTAATATAATTTTTTTATTTCGATATAGTTTAATTTTTTCATTTTTATTCTTAAAAATATCTTTATCAAATGCAGGGTTGTAAATAGTTTTTACTTTTGCGTTTGTTAAAGAGGCCAAGTCTACACTAAGCTTTTTTGCATTACCAATAATGCCATCTGCTTTTCTATAGAAAAGTATCATCAGATTTTTAATTAATTTTTTCTTTAACCTATCATAAATTCCTTTATCAAAGCTCAATTCATCTATGTGATTCCTTTCAACAATTACTTGTTTTATATTGTTCATTTTATAAAGAATAAAAAAAGAAATTATGTTTGCAAAATTTTGATTAGATAAAAATATTATTTTTTCTGTTTTCAATATTTTATTTAAGATTTTTCTAATCTTAAAAATTGAAAATATAGCTTTAGAAGACTTAACTTCAATGATTCTTATCTTTTTTGTTAAATAGTTTTTAATATAAGCTTTATTAAGTGTGATAAATATAATTTCATATTTTCTATCATTTAAACCATTGATTAATCTTGAAATTGATTTGTCAGCACCACCAATTGAGGAGTAGGGATGAAAAATAACTAATTTTATTTTTTTTAATTTCATTATTATGTAATTAAATATATTATTTAAAAATATGGACTTAATTAGTATTATAATGCCTTTCTTCAAAAAAAAAGAATATTTTGAACAAAGTCTTAATTCAGTAATTAATCAAAAATATAAAAATCTAGAAATCATTATAATTTTTGATGATACGGAAATAAATGATTTAAATTATTTAAAAAATATAGCCAGCCTAGATTCTAGAATTAAACTAATAAACAATCATGAGAATTTAGGTGTTGCCAGATCAAGAAACATTGGAATTAACCTAAGTAAAGGAAAATATATTGCCTTTATTGATTGCGATGATCTTTGGGAAATAAATAAAATTGAATTGCAATATAACCGTATGGTTGATTATGATTTAGAATTCTCTCACACTAGTTATCAAATTATAGATATAAATAATAATATTATTGGATTGAATATTGCTAAGAAAAATTTAAATTATAACGATCTCATAAACTCCTGTGATGTAGGTCTATCTACTGTAATGGTTAAAAGTAACATAATCAAAATAAGTCAATTTAAACACATTAGTACAAAAGAAGATTATGCTCTTTGGCTTGAGCTAGCCAGAAAAGGTATCATGATTTATGGAATAAATGTACCATTAACTTCTTGGAGAAAATTACCAAATTCTCTATCCAGTCCTATTGCAAATAAATTAATAAACGCATTTAAAGTATATAATGTTTTTGAGAAAAAAAATTTATTTATATCAGTTTTATTAGTTGTTAATCTTGGTATTAATTATATAAGAAAATTTTTTAAACAAAGAAACTTTTAATGAAAAAAAAAATTGCTTTAATAACTGGTATTACAGGCCAAGACGGATCTTACTTAGCTGAACTTCTCTTAAAAAAAGATTATATTGTTCATGGCATAAAAAGAAAATCATCATCTTTTAATACTGAAAGAATAGATTCAATATATGTAGATCCACACTTAAGTTCAAATCTTTTTTTACATTATGGAGATTTAGCTGACTCGAATAGTATTTTTAATATTGTAAATAAAATAAAACCTGATGAGATATATAATTTAGGTGCACAAAGTCATGTAGGACACTCTTTTGAAATTCCAGAATACACATCAGAAGTAACAGGATTGGGAACCATGAGAATACTTGAAGCTATAAGATTTTTAAAACTAAGAAAAACAAAATTCTATCAAGCTAGTACTTCAGAGCTATTTGGTGAAAGAGGTAAAAAAAATACCTTTAATGAAGACTCTAAATTTGTACCAAAGTCGCCATACGGAGTTGCCAAACTTTATGCATATTGGATGACTAAATTATATAGAGAAGCTTATAATGTGTATGCTTGTAATGGAATTTTATTTAATCATGAAAGTCCAAGAAGAGGAGAAACATTTGTAACAAGAAAAATTACAATGTTCTTTGCTAAAAAAATTTTAGGGTCTAAGAATGTGTTATATTTAGGCAATATTAATTCCAAAAGAGATTGGGGTCATGCAAAAGACTATGTGGAAATGCAATGGAAAATATTACAGCAAAAAAAACCTAAAGACTATGTTATCGCGACAGGAAAAGCTTACAGTGTAAAAGAGTTTGTTAACATGTGTTGTAAATATCTTGATTTAAAAATTTTGTGGGAAGGAAGTGGTTTAAATACAAAAGCCTATCTACTTAAAAATAATAAAAAAGAACTCATCATTAAGGTAGACAAAAAATATTTTAGACCTGCTGATATAGAGTACTTAAAAGGTGATGCAAGAAAAGCTCTAAAAGATCTTAATTTTAAATTTAAATATAATATTAATGATCTTGTTAAAGAAATGCTAGATTCCGATATTCAGAAAGCTAAAAAAAACTCAATTTAAATGAAGCAAAATAGTGTAATTTTTTTAGCCGGACATAAAGGTTTGGTTGGAAGTGCAGTTTTAAGAGATTTAAAAATTAAAGGTTTTAAAAATATTATAACAATAGACAAGAAAAAAATAAATTTAAGAGACGGTAAAAAACTTTTTAGTTATTTTAAGAATAAAAAAATAGACTACATGATAATGGCTGCTGCCAGAGCAGGAGGAATATTGGCAAATAGCAATTTCCAAAAAGATTTTTTTTTTGAAAATATAGAAATTCAAAATAACCTACTAAAACTTGCTTTAGATAAAAAAATAAAAAGAACTATTTTTTTAGGAACATCTTGCATTTATCCAAAATTTTCAAAAAATCCAATAAAAGAGGAATATTTACTTACTGGAAAACTAGAAAAAACCAATCAATGTTATGCAATAGCTAAAATTGCTGGCATTAAGCTATCTGAGGCTTTGTACAACGATCATAACTTAGATGTAGTTTGCTTAATGCCTACAAATATTTATGGCACAAATGATAATTTTAACCAACTTTCTGGACACGTAATACCAGCCATAATTAACAAAATTGATGAAGCAAAAAATAAAAGTAAAAAGTTTGTAAGATTATTTGGAACAGGAAAGCCAATTAGAGAATTCTTATTTGCAGATGATTTAGCTGATGCTATTTTAACAATATTAAAAAAAGAAAAAAAATATATTTACAGGTTATGTAAAAAAAAATTTCCAATTATCAATGTTGGTTCAGGAAAAAGTTTATCAATAAAGGAGTTATCAAGAAAAATTACCAAATTATTTAATTACAAGGGAAAAATTATATTTGACTCAAGGTATCCTGATGGAACAATGAAAAAGAATTTAAATAGTAAAATTATGAGATCCTTAGGGTGGAAACCAAAAACAACACTTGATGAAGGTTTAAAAAAATCAATAAAATATTTTATGAACAATAAATGATTATAAAGACACTATTTATATTGATGGCACCTGTCATTTTTTATTTGATTAATAAACTTTTAGCCCAAGTAAATTTCTTGGTTGAAGATGTAAACAAAAGTAATCATAAAAGAATTTTTTCTATCAAAAATAAAAAAATTCAAAGTGGAGGATTATTTCTATTATTTTCTTTTTTATTATTTTTTTTTAATGAAAATATTTATTTAAGCATATCTTTAACTCTAATATTTATTTTAGGTGTATTATCAGATATTGATTATGTTAGCTCACCTATAATAAGATTTCTTTTTCAACTCCTGGTAATTACCTTTCTAGTAATATCAACCCAAATATTTGTAGAAAATACTAGAATAGAAATCCTTGATAATTTCCTTGAAAATAAGAATTTCAAATTTATTTTTACAACTTCTTGTTTTTTAGTTTTAATTAATGGGTGCAATTTCATAGATGGAGCAAACAACATTTTAATTGGTTATTTTCTAATTGTTTCTGTATGTATATTGATAGTAACAAATTATCTTCAAATTAATCTAGATCTTTACTATTTAATAATAACTCTATTAATATTATTAATATTTAATTTTTTTTCAAAAATTATAATGGGAGATTCTGGAGCCTATCTTGTTGGTTTACTATTTGGATACCTAGCTATAAATTTGTCTAATAATAATATAAGTATTTCTCCAATCTATGTTTTAAATTTACTTTGGTATCCAGCATTTGAAAATTTATTCTCAATCTTAAGAAAAATTAAAAAAAAAATATCCGCATCAATGGCAGATAATGATCATCTGCATCATTTGATATATCGTAAACTAAATAAAATGTTAAAAAAAAATAAATTTAGTAACTCTTTAACAGGTATAATAATAAACTTTTTTAATTTAATTGGTCTCACTATATCTTCGATAGTGCATAATCACTCGTTTTATTTGAGTGTGATATTAATTTTTAATATTACTGTATATACTAGTGTATATTATTCGTTATCCAGAAAGCGCTACTAATTTCTCTTTACAAAAAGTCTCAATAACTCCAGTAAAATTAAGAAACCATCTTTAAATTCACTTACTTTTTTAAAACCTTTAAATCTCCGTCTTTCATGAGAACCCATATTCTTATATCTTTTGATCTTTCTCTTTGCTTTAATAGGGAGTTCTACACACAGTCTAAAATCAAAATTTTTTAGCTCCAAACCCTTAAATGAACTAGTTTTGCCCATTACAAAAGTATACAAAATATCATCAATATTGAGTTTAAAAAAAATATTTCCAATTGTTGTAAATATTTTATTTCCAATAAATGTTAAAAAAGTATCATCATCAGTTTTGCCACCCAAGGAATATCTAGAGGAGAATATAAAATCATTATCCAGGGCACATGCATTGAGCATTTCTTTTAGGTAAATTGGATTAAACGATCCATCTGCATTAAATATACAAAGATAATCTGTATTAATTTTGTTAATTCCCTCTATTAAAGCAGAACCATATCCTTTATTGTTTTGATATAAAATTTCACAGTCAAAACTTGCAATTGAGTCAATGGTCTCTGTGTCGTTTTTATCTAATACAATTAACTTTTTACAATCATATTTTTTGAGCTCTTCCAGAACAATTGGTAATGAGCCAGATTCTTGTTTTGCAGGAATAAGTAAGGTTAAATTATTCATAATTTATTTATTTATACTCATTAACAAAAATAAAACAGAATGAATATAAAAAAATAATAAATATTTTTTGTTTTTAATGTGATTATTTAAATTGAGATTAAAAACAAATAAAAGCAAAAAGAGTATCAATAATAAAGGGTCATAATATTTATGGTAAATTGTTAACTGTGGATTTCCAAGAAAAAGTATTAAAATAATAGATAAATTTGTAATACTAAATTTAGACAATATGTAAATAAATATTAATCCAATATATGCAAAAATAAAAAAAACTATATTTGAGTTAAATAAATTAGAAAAATGAAAAAAAATTCCCCCACCAGTAAAATTTTTTTCATAATTAAAAAAAAATACACAAAAAAGGAAAATAAGTAATATAATTAAATTTTCATATAATTTTAAATCCATAAATTTTTTAGATATAGATCTGAATTTTATATAAATAAATGGTAGTGCGTGAAAAAGAACTATAGAAGAGATAATCAAAATTTTATTAGCTGGATTAAATTTTGTAAAAAAACTTAAATCATTAATAGTTGAGATTTTTAAAAACATAACTTCTAAAATAAAAAGATAATAAAATGCAGGTAACGATAAAAATAAATTTAAAAAAAATAGAAAAAATAATTTTTTAGTTAAATGAAATTCTTTTAGGTAAAACCAAAAAAAATATACAGAAAATAGTGAGAAACTTGGCCTTATGTAGCTGCATATAGCCAGAACTAATATATTGAGTGATGCAAAATAGAGCTTTTTATTTTTTTTACAATTTTGAAAATTAAGAAAAATGAATAACGATATAACAAAAAAAAATATTCCAAAAAATTGGCTATCGGGCCAGATCGACAATGTTCTTATTGTTGGTGAAAGAATCAATAAAAAAGAAAATAATAACAAAATTTTATTATCGGTCTGTTTATATAATAGTTGTAAAGCTCTGTAGAAAAAATAAATCATTACATACACCAAGAACAAATTAAAAAATCTTATAGTATCATGGTTAATGCCTAAAAATTTAAACGTAGAAAAAAAAATTAGAATTATTGGAGAGTGTCTTGTTTTTAGTTGATCAAAATTTAAAAATGTTTTTTTAAAATCAGTAAAAAAATTTTCTGTTATTCGATTGTGAATTATGTAATCTTCGTATGCTCCTCCAGTAGAATCTTCATTAAGGTAAAAACCTATAAAAAGTGATAGACTTAATAATAAAATAAATAGAATAAAAAATTTTTCTTTTTCAATTTTTTTGATATATGACATATATAACTTTATGAACTTAATAATTCTTAATTTATATTATCTTATTATATTATTCTCTATTATTGGATATGGATATTTTTTATCAAATATTTTAAAACTAAACATAAATGCTAAGGAAGTTGTTTTATTTGGTATTTTAGGCATTATTTTTCTTACATTCATATCCTATCTAACAAATATTTTTTCCCCACATGGCTTTACACACAATATAATTGTTCATTCAATTGGGATTATAATATTTTTATCTGCAATTAAAAGTGAAGCAATCTTAAAAAAAAAAATTTATGTTATTGTTATATTGTCAATCATCATAGTTTGCTTCAGCCTACTGTCAAAAACTCATGATGATTTTGGTTGGTACCACTTGCCCTATACATTGAATTTATCACAAAATAAATTTCAATATGGTCTTGGTCATTTTAATCATGGATTTAGAACCCCATCTTCTTTATTCTATTTGAATTCTTTATTTTATCTTCCTGGAATTAAATTTTATTCATTTAATTTTGCACAGCTATATATTTTCCTATTTTCATTGATTTATTTTTACAAAAAAATATTTAATAGAAAAAATAGTAGTTTTGTATTTTTTTATAGCTTACTAGCTTTTATTTTTATTTCTGTTGTATTTTACCGTCTTGCGGAACACGGGACTGACCGATCTGGACAAGCTCTATTATTTATTGTTATAGTTTTAATTTTGGAGATTTTAAGTAAAAACTTAATAGAAATAAAAAAAATTAACATAATAATTTTATTACTAGTTTATTTGATTACTATTAAAACATATTTTGTTATTTTTATTTTATTAATGTTGCCAATTTTAATGCTCATCAAGAGTGATTACTCAATATATAAAAAAATTTTTTTTTCAAAAACAATTATTTTGTCAGTATTGTTTTTATTTTTACACTTTCATGTACAGTTAGCAAATAGTGGATGTTTACTTTATCCTATGAATTTTACTTGTTATTCAGATTTCACATGGTCTATTAATAGAATTGAAATTACGAATATGGGTCAGTGGTATGAGCTATGGGCAAAAAGTGGAGCCAATCCAAATTTCAGAGTTGAGAACCCCACAGAATATGTAAGTCAATTTAACTGGGTAAGTAATTGGATGTCAAATTACTTTTTTAATAAAATGTCCGACTTAATTTTAGGAATAATTCTAATTTTAGTAATATGCTTTTTATTATTTAAGAAGAAAAATAAAAAGATTAATAAACAAATAAAAATCTATGGACTTTCATATGCTATTTTACTTCTCTTCTTAATTTGGTTTACCAAATTTCCTCAATTACGCTATGGCGGGTTTATTATTATTGCAAATTTATTTTTTCTACCCGCTTGTTTATTTTTATTAAATTATCAATTAAATAAGAAAGTATTAAAATCAGCTAAATATATAGTTGCTCTAAGCCTCATCATTTTTGCTGGAAGAAATATTGATAGACTTTATCTAGAAATAAATAGCTATAATTACAAACCTTTTAAAAATGCATTTTTTCATATTGATAGTTACAAATATAATGAAATAAAATTGAATAGTAATATTATTTTGAATAGAACTGAAGGCAGTTGTTGGGCTACAGAGCAACCATGCACCCATAGAGGTGGAATAAAAGCTATAAAAAAATATAATTATGTTATTTACTATTAAAATTTATGCTTAAAATATTTCATTTAATTCTTAATATAATCGAGCATCAATATAAAAAAGAATTAATCAATATATTAAAAAAAAACTTACCATATAAAGTCAATACTATTTTTGATATTGGAGCGCATCATGGAGAAACTACTTTAGAATTATCAAGAAATTTTTTAATTAAAGATATTTATTTATTTGAACCAAATCATAGTAATTTTGATATTTTAAAAAATAATATTTTGAAGCAAAGTAATGATCAAAATATTTACCTAAATAATTTTGCACTAGGAGATGTTAATAAAAAAGCAAAGATTAAGCAGGTGTTAGAAAGTTCATCATCTACAATAAATGAGATTAATACTTCAACCAAATACTATAAAAGAAAAAAAAAAATATTAAGTTTTTTTTCAAAAAAAGCAAAAATTATTGAAACAGATATTGAAATTAAATCATCCCTAGAATTTATTGAGAGTAATAACCTAAAAAAAATAGACCTAATGAAGATTGATACTGAAGGTTATGAATATATAATTTTAAAAAATATTGAAAATTATTTAAAAAATGTAGGAATAATTTTATTTGAACATCATTATGACCTAATGATAGTTAAACACTATAAATTTAGAAACATAAACGATTTATTACTAAAAAACAATTTTAAGCAAGTATTTAAGTCAAAAATGAAATTTAGGAAATCATTTGAATATATTTACATAAACAAAAATTTTAATTTTGAATAAAGAAAAAAAAATCTCAGTTTTAATTTCAACATTTAATAAATCAGATTTTATTAAGAAAACAATAGAATCTTGCCTTAATCAAAATTACAATAACTATGAAATTATTATAGTTGACACTGGATCAACTGATAGAACAATTAATATTCTTAAGAAATTTAGGTTAAAAAGAAAAATAAAAATTAAATTTCTTCAAAAAAAATATTTAACAGGCCCATTAAATCAAATTTATGCAATTAAATCAGCTTTTCATATCTCAAATGGCGATATTGTCTGCTTATTAGATGGTGATGACATCTTTAACAAAAATAAATTAAAAGAAGTAAATTTCTTTTTTAATAAACATCCTAGAATTAGTTTTGCACAAGATATTCCAATAGTTATTAAGAATAATATAAGATTAAAATATAAATTAAATAGACCATTCCCATTATTTAAGATTTGGCCAAAATTTTACCCTACAAGCACATTTTCTATAAAAAGAAGTGAATTAAATAAATTTTTTAGAGAAACCTCCTCAAAAAGATTTAATCTTTTAGAGATTGATGCAAGATTGTTTTTTTATTCTAAATTATTTAAAGCAGAACATAGAGTATTGAATAAAAATTTAACGTATTATATTAAGAATGAAAATGGAATAAGTTCGAAATTTAAAAGATTTTCTAATGAATGGCTTTTAAAAAGAACTCAAGCTCATTATTTTTTAATCAATTTATTAAAATTTAAAAAATACCCTTACAAAATAGATTTCTTTATATCCAAGTTTTTTTATAATTTAGTTAAAAAATTTTAAATATTTTTTCACGTTTTTTCTGTATTTAAACAAATAATAATAGTAATACTTTGTTTTTAAATTTTACATTATGAAAAATATAATAGTTATAACTGGTGGCACTGGTTTTGTTGGATCTAATTTAATTGAATATTTTTTGAATAATACCAAATTAAAAATTATTAGTATTGATAATTATTCTTCAGGCTCAAAAAAAAATGAATTTAATCATAAAAGAATTAAATATATTAATTCTGATACTAAATATATTAGTAAAATTTTAGATAAATATAAAAACAAGATTAACGCAATTTTCCACTTTGGTGAATTTGCACGAATTTATCAAAGCTTTATAAAGATGGATGAATGTATTAGTTCTAATTCTATAGGAACTCATGAGGTATTTAAATTTTGCATGGTCAATAAAATAAAGGTTATCTACTCTGCAACTTCTGCTAGTTTAGGAAATAGTGGAAATGATAGAAATTTATCACCTTATGCTTTTACAAAATCAAAAAACATCGAACTATTAGAGAATCTCAAGAAATGGTTTAATCTTAAATTTGAAATAATTTACTTTTATAATGTGTATGGTCCAAGGCAGATTTGTAAAGGTGATATGGCTACTGTTATAGGAATTTTTGAAGAGCACTATAAACTTAAAAAAGCCTTACCAATTGTACGACCTGGAACTCAATCTAGAAGGTTTACTCATATCGATGATACAATAAAGATATGCTATAGCGCTTGGAAAAAAGATAAGTGTAGACATTACAGTATTGCAAATAAAAAAAGCTATAGTATTTTACAAGTAGCAAAACTTTTTAAAACAAAGGTTAAATTTTTAAAAGCAAGACGCGGAGAAAGATATGCCTCAGCCTTAACAAGCATGAATCTTTCTAATAAAGTGTATAAAAAGTTTGGAAAAACTAATTTAGACGCTTATATAGCTAAATTTATAAGTAATTAATTGAAAGATTAGCTAAAATCTTTGTTTACAATTTTTCCTAATTAGGTATAACAGCCCCGCCGGTGATTATTGCGAAGGGGTTATACCCGATCCCATTCCGAACTCGGAAGTCAAGCCCTTCAGCGCCAATGGTACTTTGTCTTAAGGCACGGAAG
>MDTF01011913.1_pt1 | contig 13850 bp, 18 predicted proteins | sample 811191 | NCBI WGS metagenome assembly MDTF01 (sample SAMN05326649, study PRJNA326480) | marine metagenome | isolation source: seawater | place: Southern Ocean | collected 2011
CAGCAAATTCATACATAAGATCAGGAGTTCGATGTGCTGATACAACCTTAGCTTCGTATTTAATTTTAAATTTATCAAGAATATCTGCTGTGTGCTTCATAATCGGCCAATCACTATTGGACCCCATAATTATTGCAACTAGTGGTTTTTTATTTTCCATTTTATTTCCCTTTAGATCTCATAATAACTAGATTATTGCGGTGAATTAGACTTTGCTCGTTGATATACCCCAATATAGATTCAATTTTATCAGTTGAAAGCCCCTTAATCATATTTAGCTCATCAGAACTATAATTAATGAGCCCTTGTGCCACCTCTCTACCATCTGCATCAAAACATTTCACCACTTCTCCTCGATCAAATTCACCATTAACTTTAGTCACCCCAACAGATAATAAGCTTTTTCCCTCTTCAACAAGTGCGTTCACAGCACCAGAATCAATAAAAACCCTTCCATTTGATCGTAAAATATCAGCTAACCATTTTTTTCTTGCTAATTGCTTAGGCTCACGACATTCGAGAAATGTACCATAAAAATTATTGGCGCCAACCTCAGTAAGAATATTTTCTCTTCTGCCAAAAGCTATTATTGTATGAGTTCCACTTAATGCTGCTTTCCGAGCAGCATTAATTTTAGTGGTCATGCCTCCAGTACCAATTGATGAAATAGTATCGTTAGCTAGTAAATCTAATTTACCGTCATCAATATATGCATGCTCAACTAGATGTGCCTCTTCATTTTTTCTTGGGTCATCAGAAAATAATCCATCTTGGTCTGTTAATAACACTAATAAGTCTGCCTCCAAAAGATTTGCGACCATCGCTGCTAGCGTATCATTGTCACCAAACTTAATTTCGTCACTAGCTACTGTGTCATTTTCATTAATAACAGGAATAACTTTTTTAATAATTAAGCTATTAAGTGTTGAACGCGCATTAAGATAACGCTTACGATTGCTTAAATCTTCGTGGGTAAGTAAAACTTGAGCTGGAATTAAATTACAGTCAGAAAACAATTGTTCGTATATTTTGAGCAAGCCCATTTGTCCAACAGCTGCGGCAGCTTGAAGCTCACTCAGCTCCCTTGGTCTTTTAGTAATTCCAAGTATTTTTAAACCAGCGGCAATCGCCCCACTTGAAACAACAACAATTTCCTTGCCGTCATTTGCTAATTTTGCTATCTGTGTTACCAATCCAAACAAGCAAGCCTCGTCAATTCCATTGCCATCATTTGTGATGATGCTGGATCCGAGTTTGATTACTATTCTTTTTGAATCTAGTAATTTTATTTGACTATTCATTTCGCTTTTCATTATCAATATGTTTCATTATTGCATATGTTAACTCTTTACAGCCTCGGCCATTGATCGCTGAAATACAAAAAATCTCACACTTCCAGCTTAATCTTTCTACTATTTCTTTCTTAACTTCATCTATATTATTTACAATATCTATTTTGTTTAAAATTAACCATCTTGGTTTGTTATATAATTTTTCACTATATTTTTTTAATTCATTAATGATGGCAATTGCCTCATTTACCGGACTAACTGATTCATCAAATGGGGCTATATCTAAAATATGAAGTAGTAATTTTGTTCTATCTAGGTGCCTAAGAAACTGGTGACCTAATCCATGTCCATCTGCTGCTCCTTCAATCAAACCTGGAATATCAGCAATCACAAAGCTTTTTTGATGATCAACTCTTACAACACCTAAGTTTGGCTCTAGTGTTGTAAATGGATAATCAGCTACTTTTGGCTTAGCTGCAGAAACTGACCTTATAAAAGAGGACTTACCAGCATTTGGCATGCCCAAAAGACCTACATCAGCTAAAACCTTAAGCTCTAAATATAATTCATATTCATCACCAGGTTCACCATTAGTGCATTGTCTCGGAGCTCTATTTGTACTGGACTTAAAATGCACATTTCCAAGCCCACCTTTACCACCGGCAGCTACTAATAAATTATCGCCATGGCCTTCAAAGTCAGCTAATATTTTTCCAGATTGCTTTTCAGTAATAACCGTTCCAACCGGAACTCTAAGAAGTAGATCTCCGCCTTTTGCACCATAGCATTCTGCACTACGACCATTCTCGCCTCGTTTTGCTCGATAATTTTTTACAAACCTATAGTCAATCAATGTATTTACGTTTTCATCTGACTCAAAATAAATAGAACCACCTTTTCCGCCGTCGCCACCATTGGGTCCACCCATAGGCTCATACTTTTCTCTTCGAAAAGAGGCTATTCCATTACCCCCATCTCCAGCAAATACTCTGATGGTTGCTTCGTCAATAAATTTCATATTTTTCCACCAAACAAAAAAGCCCTATCAAATGATAGGGCTTCGTCTATCTCATAAAACAAACTATGCAGTTAAGATATTTACTAACTTTCTTTTAAGTGCCCCTTTTGTTGTAAAGCTGACTTTCCCATCTGCTTTAGCAAATAATGTGTGGTCTTTACCTATTCCGACATTATTACCTGGATGCATTTTTGTTCCGCGTTGCCTAAGGATAATACTCCCGGCTTTCACAAACTGATCTCCAAATGCTTTTAAACCAAGTCTTTTTGACTGAGAGTCTCTTCCATTTCTAGAACTACCGCCTGCTTTTTTATGTGCCATAAATGTAACCTTTAATAAATTATTTAACAGCTATTTTATCAATCTTTATCTCTGTATAGCTTTGTCTGTGCCCCTGAGACTTTCTGTAATGTTTTCTACGGTGCATTTTAAATATTTTAACTTTATCACCACGACCATGGGACAAAACAGTAGCGTTGACACTTGCTCCAGCAACTAAAGGTGTCCCAATAGTTACCTTTTCCCCATCTACCAAAGTTAAAACTGCATTAACATTAAACGTTTTGCCAATTTCAGTTGCGAGTTTCTCTACTTTTAGAGTTTCTCCCTCAGAAACTTTGAATTGCTTGCCACCTGTTTTAATAACCGCGTACATTTAAATACCTTTTAAAAATATATATACTAAATAAGATCCGCGATTATACTAAATAAAAAGAAATTTATCAATTAATTACTAGTTCTGGGCAGTTCTTTATTATCATTATAGAAGCCTTCGTTAAAAATATTATATGATAAAATGATTAATTAATTTCATTAAATTTCATTAAAAAAATTTTGTCAATTAACCAAATAATCTCCCCTATTAAGATACACCTAGAGTCTGTTGATATTGTGATAAAAAATTCACTTCATTCAGATATCCCTATCATCAATCAAATATCTAGCCATATAATCGAAAGCGGCGGCAAAAAAATGCGTCCCGCTCTTCATCTTCTTCTTTCAGGCTTGTCAGGTAAAGTTGGTGAAATAAACTACAATATTGCAGCAATTCTCGAGCTGATCCACACAGCTACACTTTTACATGACGATGTTGTAGACCAATCAACAAAAAGAAGAAATATTAATTCGGCCAACACAGTATTTGGGAATTCGGCTAGCGTTCTAGTTGGAGACTTTATATACTCAAGATCTTTTCAAATGATGAGTGAAATAAATAATATGGATGTCATTAGACTTCTTTCAGACACAACGAATGCAATTTCTGAAGGGGAGATTCTTCAGTTATTAAACATTCATAACCCAAATATTGATGAGCAGGAATATTTTAAAGTGATTGAGTTTAAAACTGCTAAGCTCTTTGAAGTTTGTGGTTCTTTGGCAGCTACCATTAATGGTAATGATGATAAAAGAATTGAAGAGTGCGCTAAAATTGGAAGAAACTTTGGGGTTATCTTTCAATTAACAGATGATATTCTCGATTATTCTGGAAAAGTCATTAACATCGGTAAGAATTTAGGGGCCGACCTAAGTGAAGGAAAAATAACCTTACCATTGATATACGCCATGAAAAAAAGTAATAAAGCCCAAAAAATGACAATCAAAAATGCAATTAAAGAAGGTGGGATCAATAATTTATCAGATGTAATTCAAATTATTGACGAAACAAATGCAATAGAGAATGTTCAGAAAAAGTCACTGCTATACCTAAGTGATATTCAGTCGCTACTTAGCAGCTATGAAGAGTCTTCCTACAAAAAAACTATAATGGAATTAGCCGAGTTCTCAGTTCATCGGATGAGTTAATTCAATAAAATCTTATCCCCACTGTCTAACCGATAATAATTTAATTTTGCTTTTTTACAGCTTTTTTCAAGCATATCCCCATGAAATACTAATTGGCCATCAATATCTACCTGAGCAAAGCCAGAATGATAAAGAGTAACCTCTGCTTGTTTCTTGCCTTGCTTTAAGAAGAAGCTAGTATAATTATCTCCCTCCTGTTCAGAATCAACTTTCCATCCCTTTCCACCAGAAAGATCAAAGAGCCAGCCAGCCAAATCAACCTCTACTTTACATACAACTGGATCAAACAATGAAATTAAATCTAAATCAAGATTAAGCGTTGGATTTTGTATATTTTTTTTATTCATAATTTTTCTTTAAGTTATCATATAATTACTAAAATTAATATGGTGTCTAATAATGAATTTACAAGTTAAAAAATGCATATAGTTGGATTGACCGGAGGGATTGGGTCAGGGAAGAGCCTAGCTTCAGAAATTTTTAATAATCTAGGTATTGTAATTATAGACTTAGATAAGATTGCTAAAAATATCTCAAAAAAAGATTCAATAGGTTACCAAGAGATTGTAAAGGTATTCGGTTCATTATACCTTGATAAATTATTAGATATTGATAGGAAAAAATTACAATCTGATGTATTTTCAAATCCAAAATGTAAAAAAAAGCTTGAAGAAATAATGCACCCTTTAATATATAAAGAGTTTATAAGTACGGTCAAAGAAATAATCAATGTCCCATATATTATTGTAGTTGTTCCTTTGCTTTTTGAAACAACTACGTACCAGGAAAAAATTAATGAGAGCCTTCTAATTGATTGCTCTGAAGATTTACAGTTGAAAAGAATAACTAAAAGAGATGGAATGACAAATGAATTAGCTAAAAAAATTATGGGGGCGCAGATGACAAGACATAAAAAAATAACCAAAGCTAACAAAGTTATAGGAAATGATGGCAGCAAAAATACACTGCGAACAAACATCCTGTATTATCACGAGAATATGCTAAAAAAATTAAACAAGAAGCTACTATGATTCAATATGAATTTCCACTAAATGAAAAAACAAGAAAACTATTAAGGCTTGAAGAAATTTTTATGAAGGCTGATATGCAATTAGCTAGCCGAATGAAATGTACGGGATATGATTTATTTGAGACATTATTTTATTTAATGGCATCAGCCTCAAGATCGGATCTAAAAGTTGAGCTTATTCAAGAACTTGAAAGGCAGCGCGGCAAATTTTTACAATTATCAAAAACAAAAAAAAATCTTACTGCAATTACAGAACTTAAAAAGCTTAGGACAATGCTGGAGAATAGCTCTATTAAGTCGGGATTTTATTTTGGATCAGATAAATTTCTTCAAGAAATAAAAGCACGCAGTGACAGTCCCTTTGGCATATTATCGACTGACTTTCCTGAGATGCAATTATGGCTTCAAACACAAACTCCAGAGTCCAGAAGATTATTCTTCAAAGATAAATTCAGTACTTTTTTACCCATAAGAAAAACAATTATTTACCTTAATAATATCTTAAGGAGTAATGTAGTTATGGAATCTCAAAAAATTAAGCTTGATAGGTATGAAGTAAAATTAAATAGCAGACAAAAAAATGATTTAGTTATGCTTGAATTACCATTGTCCCCTGGATTACTTCCAACTCTTTCCTCAAATAAATATGCTATCAATATCAATTTTAATTCAATTAAAAAATCTCTAAACTTAAAACATAAGTCTATTAAATTTAAAATTGGTGTCGCCTCTTTTTAATTAAAATGAAAATATTATGTCCAACATGTAAAAATAATATTGAATATGATTTGAATAATTCCTTTAGGCCTTTTTGCACGGAAAAGTGTAGATTAATTGATTTAGGCGCATGGGCATCAGAACAATACCAAATTTCTGGAAAAGAAAATGAAGGAGAATATGATGAAGAAATTTAACCGTTTATTATTATTGTTATTGTTATTGTTATCATTTAATAATTACGCTGCAGAAATAAAATTTACCTCTGCAAGTATAAAATTTCCAAGGGCTGGGCTGAATATATCTGCCGGGTTCTTTACAGCTTACTCTAGTGACGATCTATTAATTAAATCGATTAAATCAGATTTAATCGGCCGCATTGAAATTCATAGCATGGAAATGGTAAAGACCTCCGATGGTCTAGAAATAATGAGAATGCGAAAAATTGCATCTCCAAGATTTATTAAGGGGGTTCCCTTCATATTGAAGCAGGGAGGAAATCATTTAATGCTATATGAAATAGATCAAAAATTATTAGCCACAGACAAGTTAATCCTTAAATTTGTTTTAGAGACACGCTCTGGTAAATTAGTTTCGCAGGACGTTTTATTTAAAATAAATTAATTTGACCAAATATTTCGCTGAGATGCTACTCCTATTGCACCAGAATCCAATGCATTATTTATGTCACTTTTTTTCATGCCACCAAGGGCATAAATTGGAATATCAAATTTATTAGCAATACTTAAAAACTTAACCCAACCTAACGGCACTATTTCAGGATGTGAGATTGTTTTATTTACTGGTGAAAAAACCACAAAATCTACCTCTTTATCTTGTGCAATTTTCAAATCGATTTCTGAATGGCATGATGCACCAACAATTATATTCTTTGGTTTTTTAGTAAATTTTTTTAATTCAATTGAATTTAAATGAACACCATTTGCATTTAATTCATTAGCAAGTTCTATATTTGAATTAAGAATAATCTTTGCTGAGAATGGCTTGCAGATCCTTATAATCTCTAACGTAATTTCTTTTAATTCCTCTAGTGGGAGATTTTTCTCTCTGATTTGTATCATTCTTAAGCCGTGCTCTAGTTGTTTTAGCAGCTGAACCAGAAAGACCCCTTTGTGGGTCTCACTTATATTGGTAATACCATAATAAGTTGGGAGTGATAACGCATTCAATATGAAAACATTAGGTGGGAGTATAGTTGTCTTATCCACCTCACGAGGATTAATCCAGAGTAATTTCTGATTTTCTTTTGGGTTTAGCTCTCCATTCCATTCGGTTACCTTGAAAAAGTACAATGTAACATTGTGCTCTTCATACGCATAATTACGAGTAACCCATTTCTCACAGTTAACTACATCAATATTTATTTCTTCTTTGAGCTCTCGAGTAAGAGCTTCTTCAGGAACTTCATTTTTTTCTAGCTTCCCTCCAGGGAATTCCCACCAACCAGACCATGAGCGAAACTTTGGTCTTTGAGCCAAAAGAATTTTTTTATTTGAATCGATAAGTATGCCAACTGCAACATTTATATGCACTATCTAAGATCTATATTCAGCATTAATTTTGACATAATCATAGGAAAGATCTGTTGTCCAAACAGTACCTTTAGACTCACCTCTCCCAAGATAAATATCTAGAGTAATTTCTTCACTTTTCATCTCTTTTAAACCCATGGACTCTTTATAATTTTCGGCTAATGAGCCACTTTTTGCAAATTGTACTTGATTTAAAAAAACATCAATCAGATTTATATCTAACAATTTAATAGGTGAATTACCAATAGCAGCCAATATTCTTCCTAAGTTAGGATCGGATGCAAAAAAAGCTGTCTTGACTAATGACGAATTAGCGATTGACTTTCCAATAACAAGACACTCTTCCCTATTTTTTCCACCATGAACGTTAATTGAAATAAATTTTGTTGCTCCCTCTCCATCCCGAATAATTGATTGGGCAAGGATTTTAGCAGTTTCTAACAAAGCTTCTTTAAGCACATAATAATTATCATTCTTAGTATCAATAGGCTGGTGCTTAGATTGCTTTGTTGCAATTATAATGAATGAGTCGTTTGTTGAGGTATCGCCATCGACAGTAATACAATTAAATGTGTTGTCTGCTACCTCAACAATCATCTCATCTAACATTTCCTTAGTAATATTTGCATTGGTGCCGATAAAACCCAGCATAGTTGCCATATTCGGTTCAATCATTCCAGAGCCTTTACTTATTCCTGTTACATTAACTTTCTCACCTTGAATCGTAATTTTCTTAGATGAAGCTTTTGCAACAGTATCCGTAGTCATAATTGATTCAGCTGCATCTAACCAATTATTAGGTTTAAGATTTTTAATGGCTATTGGAATACCCATAGATATTTTATCAACAGGTAAGTGCGTCATAATGATACCTGTCGAAAAAGGCAGTACATCCACAGCATTAATATTTAGCTCATGGGCCACCATTTCACAAACGGCTCTAGCATTTTTTACTCCATCGTCCCCAGTACCTGCATTGGCAGACCCAGTGTTAACTACTAGCGCCCTTGTGGACTTACCAATCTTAAAATGTTCCTTAGCAACAATAATGGGAGCAGCAGTGAATTTATTTTTTGTAAAAATTCCTGATACAGTAGCTCCACTATCAACAGAAATAACCAATAAATCTTTTCGAGACTTATATCTAATTTCAGCCTCAGCTGTACCTAATTGAATGCCTGGAATTGAATGTAATTCATCATTTTTTGGAGGCTTTAAATTAATAGGCATATTTTATTTTTTTCTCCATATTGTTCCATCGGAAGTATCTTCAAGCAAAATATCATGGCTTTCAAGAAAATCTCTAACTTTATCTGCCTCTAAAAAATCTTTATTTTTTTTAGCGGTATCTCTTTTGAGTATTAATTCATCAATATCAAAATCATAGGTGTCTTTTTTCTCACCTTTTAGAAAAATTTCTGGGTCCTGATTTAAAATTCCAATGATATTAGCAAGTCTTAATAAAAGATTTTGATCGTCATTGTTTTTATTTTTATTTGCTTTATTTGCAAGCTCATAAAGGATAGATAATGCTTCTGCGGAATTAAAATCATCATCTAAGGCTTCTTTAAACTTATTTGCGTAAGGGCCTGTCCAATCTATTGCTTTTTGGTTGTCCGTAATATTTCTAATTGATAAATAAAGCCTAATTAAGCCTTGCTTTGCTTCTTCAAGATGCTTGTCTGAATAATTTAACGGACTTCTGTAATGAGCCCTCAAAATAAAAAACCTTACAACCTCAGGGTCAAAATGCTGGAGAATTGACCTTATGGTGAAAAAATTTCCTAGTGATTTCGACATTTTCTCATTATCTACCTTTACAAAACCATTATGAACCCAGTAATTAGCCATTTTGCAGTCATTTGCTGCCTCCGACTGAGCAATTTCATTTTCATGATGAGGAAACTGAAGGTCTTGCCCTCCACCATGAATATCAAAGTGACTACCTAGTAGGTTATGACTCATAACAGAACATTCAATATGCCAGCCAGGTCTACCTTTACCCCAAGGAGAGTCCCAAGACGGTTCATTATATTTTGCAGACTTCCATAGAACAAAATCAAATGCGTTCTCTTTATTTTTATCGATATCAACACGGTCACCAGCTCGTAGGTCATCAAGCAGCTTTCCCGAAAGCTTGCCATAATTACTAAATTTTGACACAGAGTAGTAAACATCCTGATTACCACCTATATAAGCAAACCCTTTTTCAATAAGTAACTTAATCATTTGGATCATACCCTCAATATTATCAGTCGCTCTTGGCTCTACATCTGGGGGTATGACCCCTAAACTTTTAGCATCTTCTTTCATTGCTTCAATATATTTATTGGTTAGCTCGAGCATTGAAATATTTTGATCAATTGACTTTGCTATTATTTTATCGTCAACATCAGTGATATTTCTAACGTAAAGAACGTCAAATTTACTTTCTTTAAGCCATCTATTTATTAAGTCAAATACAACTAAGACTCTACCGTGACCTAAATGGCAGTGGTCGTAAACGGTCATCCCACAAACGTACATTCGAACCTCATTTGGATTAATGGGTTTAAAGACCTCTTTCTTTTTAGAAAAACTGTTAAATATTCTAAGCATTTAAATTAGTATAGCTAGGTAGGTAAGTGGTAATGATCTAACATTTATGATAAATTTTGGCATGATTTTGTAAAAAATTATATCACGAGCCAGATGTAGGTTAGTTTGGTTTAATTTATCAACCTTAAAAACATATAAAATATGAAAAATATGAAAAAATTATTAAAAACTACATTATTCTTTTATTTACTTTCTATTTCCTTGTTAAGCTACTCAGAAAACATAGAAAAGCTTAATATTAAAACCTCTCATGGAAATATTGTCATTGAGATTTATCCTGAAAAAGCACCGATAACTGTAAAAAACTTTTTAAATTATGTTGATCAAGGTTTTTATGATGGGACTATTTTCCATAGAATTATAGATGGTTTTATGATACAAGGTGGTGGTTTTGATAAGATGATGACCGAAAAAGAAACAGATGCACCTATAAAAAATGAGGCAAATAATGGCCTTAAAAATGCACCCTACACTATTGCTATGGCAAGAACATCAGTTCCTGATTCAGCAACTTCACAGTTTTTTATTAATGTTGCAAACAATTCTTTTCTGGACTACCCAGGACAGGATGGAGCTGGCTATTGTGTTTTTGGTAAAGTAATAGACGGTGTAGGTACGGTCATAAAAATGGGGAAATTAGCTACTACAACTCGCAGCGGCATGAGTGATGTTCCAATCAAGCGGGTAACAATTAAATCAATAACTAAATTAAACTAAGGAAATAAATGATTACAATTAAAACAAACTATGGCGACTTCTCAATAGAGCTAAATGAAGAAGAAGCACCAATAACCGTGAAAAACTTCTTGAATTATGTCGATAAAGGTTTCTTCACTGGAACTATTTTCCATCGTGTTATTGATGGCTTCATGATTCAAGGTGGTGGTTTCGATAAAGATATGATGCAAAAGGAAACAGATACACCTATAAAAAATGAGGCAAATAATGGCCTTAAAAATGCACCCTACACTATTGCTATGGCAAGAACATCAGATCCTGACTCAGCATCCTCACAATTTTTTATTAATGTTGCAAACAATTCTTTTCTGGACTACCCAGGACAGGATGGAGCTGGCTATTGTGTATTCGCAAAGGTAGTTTCTGGATCAGACGTTATAGATCTTATCGGAAAAGCTAAAACTGGATCAAGCGGCGGCCATCAAGATGTTCCAACGGAAGCAATTATGATAGAGGAAGTACTTTCTGATTAAGGTTCAGAATTCTGCAATTTTTGTCTCTGATATTCATTTAACAGAATCAGATGCAAAAACGATTGATAAATTTATTTATTTTCTCAGAAATGATGCAATCAAACATGAAGCATTATTTATTTTAGGTGACTTATTTGACTACTGGATAGGTGATGACGCAAATACATTCCAGGAAATCAAGAGCTCATTAAAAGAACTTTCTAAGAAAGTTAAAATCTATTTTATAGCTGGTAACCGTGATTTTTTGATTGGGGATGAATTCCTATCTTCTTGTCAGGTAATTCTTTTAGAGGACCCAACATTGATTTCACTTGGAGATACCATAGCCCTAATCATGCATGGAGATACTTTGTGTACAGATGATATTGATTACCAAAAATGGAGAACTCAAGTACGTTCAACAGAATGGATTAATAATTTTATAGAAAAACCCCTTTCGGAGCGGATGAAAATTTGTGAGGAGTTGAGAAGTCAAAGCGAGAGCAAAAAGAAAAATAAAAGTGATTCAATTATGGATGTAAACGACACTGCAGTTGAGGAAATTCTGCGTCAAAATAACTACCCAAAATATCTAATTCATGGACACACACATCGCCCTAACATCCATGATTATTTACTAGAGAGCCACTTTTTACAAAGATGGGTTCTTGGTGACTGGCATATGAATGGTAATTATATTTTATGGGAAGAAAAAAAACTACAATCCGTATCACTTAGTTTGCCTTAGAAGAAAACTCATGTTTACGATTTATTGCTGCCGCTTTATTTAAAACTCCATTAATAAACTTATGTCCGTCTGTACCTCCAAAAGATTTCGCAACCTCAATAGCTTCATTTATTACTACCCGGTAGGGAACTGATAGAGAAAATTTTAGCTCATACAATGAGCTATAAATAATAGCTAATTCAATTGGACTTAACTCATCATAATTCTTATCTAGATAGGTGATAATTTCTTTTTTCAGTAAATCAAAATTATCGAACACGCCACTCATAACCTCTAATAAAAAAACTTCATCTGCCCTAATAAAATCAGGGTCATCCTGAATATCTTTTTTTATCTGATTAATATCAAAGTTATTAACAAGAGCTCTATACACCCCCTTCATAATCAACTCACGTGACTTCCTACGGTTATTAATCTTTTTTTTGGGAGACTTTAAGCTTTTCTTATCAATCATATTTTCTTACCAATTCAGCCATCTCTATTGCACCCAGTGCCGCTTCTTCACCTTTTATTTTGGTCCGCGCAAAAGCTTCATCAGTAGAGTTTGTTGTGATAATTGCATTAATGATAGGGACATGATAATTTAATTGGAGATGGAGTAGCCCATTAGCAGACTGATCTGAAACTATTTCAAAATGATAAGTCTCGCCCCTTATAACTGCACCGATACCAATTAGTACATCAAACTTTTTTTGTCGAGCAAAGCTATCCAACATAATTGGAATTTCAAGCGCGCCAGGGACTGACTCATGAGTAATATTATTACTTAAGACACCTTCTATCTCTAACTTATTTATACATGCATCACAAAGCTCTCTTACAACTTTCTCATTAAATCGTGATGAAACAACACCAACTTTTAAGCTTTTTAATGCCTGGTTTTCCAAAAATATTCCAATCTTAAATTAGTGGAATATGATTATACCTTTTTGAAGAGCATTAGATATCCCCCACAAAATCGGAAGTCCAACCACAATCCAAGCAATAGGTAATATCAATTTCTGTGCTGCTTGATTAGACTTACCCTTACTTACCAATAAAGCATTATCAGAGTCTTTTTTAGCTGCAATATCTTTCTCTTTTTTAAGCTCACTTTCACTCATGAAATGTTTAGAATCTAGAGGCTTTACAAAAAAGTTTAAGACAAAGCCCAATATAAGAAGCAAGGCTAATATTTTAAAACTCGAACTATAGGCTTCTGCCTCAGGTATTCCACTATTCGTCAGGGACTCTCTGAAATATGTCATTATTCTTGGCCCTAGAATACCTGCTGCAGCCCATGCTGTTAGAAGCCTTCCATGAATAGCACCTACATGCTGTGTTCCAAAAATATCAGCCAAATATGCTGGGATAGTTGCAAAACCACCCCCATACATAGTTAAGATAACAAGATTAATTAAAACAAAAAGTGCAATATACTGGTTGTTTCCAGCCCATGGTGCAGAGAAATAAAGGATAGTTCCTAAGCTAAAGAAGATTGCATAGGTCAATTTTCTGCCTAGGTAATCAGAGGATGATGCCCAAAAAATTCGACCAATAATATTTGATAGGGACAATAGAGCAACAAATCCACCTGCGATAGCTCCTATCTCGGTTGCAGAAAAGTTTTGCGCTGCAATTTCTTGAAACATTGGTTTTGCAACCGCTAAAACACCAATACCTGCTGAAACATTCAGGCACAAAACGCCCCATAGAAGCCAAAACTGATATGTTTTATGAGCATGACTAACGTGCACATGATTTTTAGCGATCATAGATGTATCTTTTTTTTCGGCTTTAACACCCTCTACTTTAAAATCAGCTGGAGGAACTCGATAGCCAAAAGCTCCAATCATCATAGCTACAAAATAAAAACAGCCCATATATAAGAAAGCCTGCCAAGTACTAAATGTATCAATTAA
>MDTF01014916.1_pt1 | contig 13848 bp, 11 predicted proteins | sample 811191 | NCBI WGS metagenome assembly MDTF01 (sample SAMN05326649, study PRJNA326480) | marine metagenome | isolation source: seawater | place: Southern Ocean | collected 2011
ACACCAAACAAGAAATTCGATGTTTCCGTAAATATATTCTCTACATATGAGGAAATCTGAGTGTTTTGTCAAGCTCCCGAAAAAAGTATTCAAGTTTTTCGCAAAGTTTTTTGGGAACTGTTTTATAATATAGACAAATGGAATGGATACAAAACCAGTTTGATTCTCTAAAGGCAATACTTCATATTTAATATTTGAGACTATAAAAAGTGGAATAGGTATTACATTATGTTTCACACGTTTGACACTGTCAAACCAACTTCGAACATTATGTTTCACACATTTGCCGCTGTCGAACCAACTTGGAACAATGCGGATGATGGCAAGCCACGCTTACCTAATGTACTTGAGCATATCGTCTATGAATATTATACTTTGGACGAGTTAATGAATGAAATACAAGTAAGTAAAGCCTCGCCAGATCTGGTGCAGGCTTTTAAGAATAGGGTTGGCAGTGGTGTACGGGTACCCCAAGACATGTCAACGCTGCAAGAAGCGACAAAGTGGTTAAAACGGTTTGGGGGGAAAACCATCACGTTCATCAAGGATGCGGACGAACACAATGAGAGTGTTACAGAGGTGAAGATCCCCAGAAAGATTGTGGTGGGGAAAGGGAAACACCAGATTGACGGTAGATATTTGGAGGTTACTTCCGCCATGAACATTGTGGGTGACCCAGAGGTGCCGAAAAGTGAGATTGTGGTTGTAGGTGGTATTTGGTTCCAGAAAGGGATTCCAGGAAATTGTCATCTGCAACACCTGACAGTGCGTCGAGCGAAGGGGGATGGAGTGTGCGGAAAGTCCTCTTTTACGATGGAAGATGTCCTTGTGGAACAGTGTCGTTGGGCTGGTGTGCAGGCGTTTGGTACTGGTGTTGTCGGACAATGTACCAACATGGAAGTGAGCCAATGTGGAATGAGTGGCGTGGTTGCAGTCAATGGTGCCTCCATCACATTGATCGGTGACAAGACAACGGTGCACCACAATTGTACAAAAGAATACAGTAATCAGTACGGATTGCAAGTCACGGATTCCTCTTCCAGCCTTCAACTGATCTCTCCTTTGACCAAAGAAACCGTCTCCAGAGACAACAGAGACAACAGGTACAATTGGGGTGCGGCAAATGGTGGTGACATTAATCAAATCAAAACGATAACCAAAGCAGAGTTTACAGCCGCTAGGTCAGAGGGTAAATTGGATCAGAAAAATTGATATGCCAGGAATTTTTATTTAGGGAAAAAAAGATATACGATAGTATATAACCTTTTATAATTTGTCGAATGGAGACAAAACTGCCAATTGTTATTTATCCAACAATGACGAAGAAAGAGGCTCAAAAAGTAGTAGAATACATCACGACCGGATTAATCCCATCCCAAGAACAATGGGTTACAATATTAACGACATTGCATGTTCGAATTGCTTTACAATGTGTTCTCAATATAAAGGAAATGGAGTCCTATTGTTTAGTACCCGTCGTCAAAAGGCAGCATCAACGCTTATTCCAAGAAGTTGTACGCAAAATAAAGCAAATACCACTTAATACTATTAATATTCTGATGACTGTTAATGCGTTTTATCTTTATACCTGTTTAAATCAGGGTCTAGACCCAAATGGGTTAATGACCAATGGACATTGTCCATTGAGCTTTGCCTGTAGGTATAATCGTCTTCAACATATTCAGACTTTACTTGGTAATTCTAAAATAATAGTTTCTAGAAATCTCTGTCGCTTCATGTTACGACACCGGCCTCAGCATCGCTTTGTCAGCAGAGCTATTCAACTCTGTACTGATATTACACCAGACTTAATACCAGAAGCTCTAGAAGCAAATATCAGTGCGGCTTTAATAATTATTATGGAAAAACTAGAAGAAAAATTTAAAGGAAATTCAATTTGGATGGAAATGGGACATCTACTTCGATGTCCCATTTCATTAGAATTTACTACAGATTTAGTACAAACACCGTCTAAACATATCTTTGATAGGGTTTGTTTATTAACATGGGTTAATTCACATTCTAGTAATCCGATGACCCGGGAGCAACTTCATGAATCAGATTTTATAAAAAGAAGAGAGTTTTTACCAGTGCTAATAGAAGAGTTACAACAAAAAATACAACAGTTATGATCTATATTTTGATAGTATAAATACAAATATAGATTATAATAATTTAATGGACTGGAATTTAATTTCAATCTTATCTGCTTGCTGCATTTTTGTGGGAATTGGTCTAACATTCTCTTATATGACTACCTTTTACTTAACACCCTATAACGAGCTGTATCTAGCTGGTGAATCAGGAATGGACGAGCAGGACATCCCATACACCATTGCTATTGTCGAAACAGTTGTTGCAGGCTTAACTGTCATCATCGGAATGCTCGCTGTTGCAGTGCCACATAAAATCGACAGAAATGTTATCAGTATTGTTCTAATTTATTTTATAGTTGCTTCAATTGGAGAATCAGTTTTTATGACAACCCGTCTTTCCTCATTAGGGATGATCGGTACCGATGTCGAAAGGACTTGTTCAGATACAGGAGTTGCAACTGGATGCCCAACAACGAGATTTGAAACGGTTCATGACAGACCAATCATTTATACTTCACCATTAGGAGGCGATTGTCAATTCTTTTTCTGGGATGAAATGCGATCCCGATCTATGGGTAATACTTGTCAATTAACTGCCCCTAGTCAGGCAGCAGAAGTGAAATGCGAATATAATGTAGAGACCTTTATGGATTGGTCATCTCCTAAATCATATGGATGGAGAGATGATCCGGCGACAGTAATGAGTTTAGATGATAGTGCAGGGCCTCTCACAAGTATAACAAAAGTGCATAATATGCAGCAGCTCGATTTTATTCAAACAAATGCCTCGAACATTATCAATAAATTCGAAAGTCAACCTGCCCTGGCATATTGCTATTATTGGGGTTGTAATGCGGTCTGTAATAAACATCGACATTTAATTAATCGACAGTGGATGTGGTCATCCGTTGCCATGTTAATTACACATCTTATTTTTGCGATGTCCTCTGCCTTACTGTGTAGACGAGCGGGGCATAGTTCAGATCTTCCCAAATATCACAAAATAGAAGAACCCGCAATAGCCATTGCTACACCAGTCGCAATACCACAACTATTTGATATGCCAGAACTAGGTAGGCGGAAGCGAAAACTGAACCTGAGCGGATTGAGATTTTAAATCCAATTACTTATGGGTTTAAGGTATAACCATTGTATTCGAGTGAAGTAAAATGACTTCTATCGAAACTAGCAATAAGAAACAAACGAATAGAACTATTAAGAATAAAGTACTATACTCCAAAATTGAAATTGAAGGGAAACAATATCGATGTGTTAGTTTTTTTGTAGATAGTCCAGCTAAAGCAAAGGAAGAAGATTGGTCAGTCTTTACTATGGAGAATAAGAATAAAATTTTGATTGATAAACTTACATTGGCAGTCATGGCCGAGTGTGAATGTGAATTTTTAACCAGAGAATCTGATAAAAATATGAGCGAACCACCAATTGTTGCCGTTGAACTTCAAGTTATTAATACAGACAAAGTAGAAATAAAAGAAGAAAAAACAGAGATGTTTTCAACCGAGAACACCATAACCGAGAACTTAACAGCAAACGAGGATGCCACAAAGGTCGAGGATATCAACAAAAACACCATAACCGAGAATGTAACAAAGTCGATCAACGTAGAAAAAAGAATGATTGAAGCAGTCAATGATTTAGTTATTAGTACAGAAGAAATATAGAAAAATACATTTTTTTTTTAAATTTTAGATGTGTCACAATGTTGTTTATTGGTGACCTCTGTTTTATTGAATTTGGGAGTTTTAGATATTTAACCTATAAAAGAAAGAAAACATATCACTATTAACACAAATGCACCGCGTATGGTTGTTTTTAATGATAAACTATCTTCCATTTGTACGTTGCAGCACTCATATTCGCCGATCAATACACACAAATAGTATACACACAAATAGTATACACACAATGAAGGAATTGGCAGATTTACAAGGCCCTATACATTTGTTCAATAATAGACGTCACTTAAACGGTGCAGCCATCACAAATGAGTTTATAGTGAATGGTAACGAAAGGGTGACAGGCATTCACCAGGCTTACGACAGCGATGCTAAGCGAGGGTTGCAGATCTTGTGTAATATGTTAGGCAAAGACTACGCTCTATTAATGCAGAGGGTCGAAGCCAGTTTCCCAGGAACTGTGCCCACCATATGCGTAAACGGTGTCAATTCAGCTACCTGTTATTGTGGAACTGTTACCTGTGAGGAATCCCCCGGGTTGGGATTGAAGTGTGACACCTCTGGCAGTGGAAGCTGCAGCTTCCCGATTTGTACGAACACTGCTGGTAGTACGTCAAACAGCGTGGATTGTGCGTGCGGTTCTGCCACTTGTACAACCCCTGGAAGATATTGCACTTCTTCTGCAAATTCTTGTAAAGCGAATCCAATTTGTGCAAACACTGCTGGTAGTACACTAAACAGTGCTGATTGCGCCTGCGGTTCTGCCACTTGTACAAGTTCAGGAAGATATTGTACTTCTTCTGCAAATTCTTGTAGCGCGAATCCAATTTGTGCGAACACTGCTGGTAGTACACTAAACAGTGCTGATTGCCACTGCGGTTCTGCCACTTGTACAAGTTCAGGAAGATATTGCACTTCTTCGGACAATTCTTGTAGCGCGAATCCAATTTGTGTGCACGATGAGGACGGTACTTTAAACAGTGCTGATTGCCACTGCGGTTCTGCCACTTGTACAAGTTCAGGAAGATATTGCACTTCTTCTACAAATTCTTGTAGTGCGAATCCTCCCCCTGCCGACCAATTTTATGCCAAATTATTCCAGGACTCTTTAGATTCATATTATCATCGTATCGAAATAATTGTACAGATAAAACGTGTAGATGCCAATAATACTGACTGTAATAGTGATGACGGTAATCAAGGCACCGGTACAAGTTGTGAAGGAAACGCATATACATCCAACAAATGTTGTGGTACTGGGAATGATTGTACGACTAACGCCAGACCGTGTACAGATACGGACAGGCCATTAAATTGGTACAAACTTGGAGTTGATAACAAAGGTACTACTGCTTACATAGGTGGTACGTCCAGTGAGAAGTGGGCTGATTTTGAACTCGTTCGTGGTGAAAAATACGCTGTGATAGCCGAAGATTCGTACGGTGATGGCTGGGCCAAGTACCAATTGCAAATATCGACTTCAACTGCGGAAAGTGACAATATTGTCAGTATAACCGTCGAAAGTACCAATAGTGGGTGGTTTAATAACGGAAATGGTGGTACGGCTGGATATTTAGTGTACAGTAGTGGTGGTTGGAAATTTGCTCATGTTGGGTGTGGAGTTTTTACTACCACTAATGCTGTGACTGATAACGACAGTAAATATACTCCAAGTGTTTTCTTCGGTGGATCAGCTTCTACCGAAAACGAATTCGCATTTACATGTACATCTGGTTCACGAAGCGCAAAGGCCATCTGTACTATCGACAGTAACAGGGAGTGTGGGAATTCGGGGGACTTGGGAGACAAATGTATTTCACACTCCGCTTCTTGGAACTCACCAACTTGTAATTAGTAAATGTATGTAACATATACCAATAGTTTTATATGATAGTTTGATCCCATCATCTCTAAGTAAATGTATAACAATAAAATAATACACTATTAAGGTAATAACAATTTATATATTATGTGTACATATACATATACAGCGTTGTTAATTGTGCAATTAATACTCGGAAATTTGGTAGTGGGAAGTTACATTTGGTTAGCTTTTTTTTCTAATATTTCATCCGAAGAACTGGAATCATTCTGGGCTGGCCTTAGTCCAACAAATCATAGGACGATTTTCATCACGTGGTTTGGTTCTATGGTTTTGACAGTGGTTTCTTTTCTCTATATGACGTACATGTTCATTTTTCAATCCGAAGATTGGTTTGTATTCGATGTAAGTTTTAATCAGAATAGACAATTTTTATTGACTTGTTATATAGTTTTCTTGGTTTCGGCAACGGTTTGGGCTCCTTTAACGTTGTATTCGATTAGAAATGGAACCTATAAATTTATGGTGATAATATGTCTATGGATTACGGCATTGGCCTCTGTTGGTTTCGCCGTGTTTGTCTTTAATACAGCTGCAAACACGATTGACCCAACTGTGTTAATATTTTTGAAAATCGGTGCAATAATTGTCGTATTTCATCACGTGTTTTTGGATGCAATTTTCTGGGCTTACACATTTAACCCCACCGAAGGCACAGCACTACTTTCAATTTACGAGCAACCACCATTTACTGCATTCGTAGAAGAAAGAAAAAGAGGAGATCTTAGTTTTATTTAATTAATTACATATATTCACCTCGCCATTTTTTATGTGTATTGTTTTTAAGAATTCTATACACTGTAACTTCAGAATATCCCATCGCCTTGGCTGCAACTACAAGCGATGGGTATTCGATTTCGGCATCTTTCTTGCCAATTTCCCAAATACGACAAGGACGGCTGTGTGATCTCTCAGTGTTCTCTTGAGGTGTCAGGAATTGCAAATTATTGGCACGGTGATTTTTTGGGTTAAAATCAATGTGATCCACCTCCAGTGTAGCAAATGTCAAAACTATGCCTGTCTTGGCATACTGTTCTAAGATATATTTATTCATTTGCTCTCTGTGGAAAACCAAGGCAACGATACGATGAAAGTAAAGATGCTTCTTCATCAAACTAAAGTTAGGGCGATTCTTCCCTCGGAAGTCTCGAATCTTTGCGTTTTGAGTGGATTTCGTCACAAATTTGAATCTCTCCATGTTGCTGACCCAGTATTCAGTTAATGGAGGCTTGTCTACTTTCAAAGTTTTATGATCGTCTTCCGTGACGGGTTTCCAAATTTCACCTTCAAGATCGGGCAAGTTGTACCAGGAGAATTGCGCCAAGCAATCCTGACCGTCGTAATTGATCTTGACCAAGCTCTTTCTGTTGGGCATATCTTTACGTGCAATAGAATTTTGAATGTCATCTGATGTAAGCTCGTAATCGTCCATAACTTCTTTGCGATATTCGTAATTTATGATAACTGGATTGCCTTCAGAATCGTGAAGGGGATTGCCTTTGGAAACAAAAAGGGTCATGGTGCAGGGGGCTGATTGACTCATGGCCTGCTTGGCTATTTGTTCGGCCGACGGTTTTGTTTTTCCGTTGTGTTCGGCTTTTGTCATAATCATGCCGTTTGAAACATTATTGTTTGAGGGGTTTCCGTCAATATGGTCTACTGAAAAGTCACACTTGAAATCTTGGAGGCGCTTATCGGCAGTGGCGAGCTTGGCTGCTGGTGTTAACTTGTCCCAAGCCAGACTGCCAAATTTCAAGGCTTGTGTAGTGAATCTGTTGCCATCATCATCCGTAATTTTAACGATCGACCGACCGTTGTGGTTATCTTTAGCTGTTGGAGTTGTATAGTGTTGAAAACTTTTATACATCCGAACAAACAGACAGGTTAAACTGACAAAGGTTAAATCGAATCCATGTCCAACTCGTTTGTAGATTGTGCCGTTTTTTTCAATCGCATTGGCTTTTTCTGGTTCACATTCTTCTGGATGGCAAAGGTCACAACCCTGGCAAAGTCCACCACACAATGCTGCAGTCAAGATAAAGAATTCCAAATCTTCTATTCGTAAGCATTGTTTTTTTCTTATGATGTCTTCGACATCTGCCCCTTCCATCGAAAGTCTTGGTCTTTTTTTTTCTCGATTGACACTTACCCCCGAATCCTCCATTTTCTGTTGTGTCTAGTATAGATAGATTGTTAAAAAAAAAAATATGTTTACATTATTCTACTTATAAATGTTTTTGTACGCTGGTTTTTTGAAAAAAAATTTGAAAAAAAACTTTGCGAAAACTTGAATACTTTTTTTGGAGTTTGTCCAAACAGCCCGATTTCCTCATATGTAGGGAATATATTTACGGAAACACCAAACAAGAAATTCGATGTTTCCGTAAATATATTCCCTACATATGAGGAAATGGAGCCTATTCGATTTGGTTCCAAAATAGAACATCAAAGTTTTAAGACGCTTCGTGATTTTTTAAAAAATTTTCTGACGACAAATAGGACAAGTCTTTTTTGGTGCCCACTTCGTAAAACAAGATTGATGAAAAACATGGGAACATTGCAATTTATAAAAACCATTTCCTTCTTTTTCTAAACAAATTGCACAGGTTTCTACTAATTCAACTTTATTATAGATCTGAATCTTGAGGGTTTTAGATGTTTGATTAGAACAACATTTATCTAATAAATTAGATATAAGACTAGGAATTACTATCACTAAAAATAGAACTACTAGCACTGTAAGAATTTTACTCACCAAATCAAAGAGTGCTGCTCCAATAGATTCGATAAAAATGGCTCCTGGAGTACTAGAGACCAACATTCGACCAATCATTGCTCCAAATTAATACAGGTAGGGGGTAGAAGTGTTTAGGAGCCAGCCACGAAGTTATATAAATCTATATTAGGGTAAAATTTTTTAAAACAAGGAGCGCAATAGTTAGCCAGATTTTGTGATTTTAACGGCTCTAAAATAATGCAGGTAAGTTTACGTCGATTACAGAGACTATTAACACAGTTTCCATTTGGAATTCGACGAGAAGAAAGTCGAGATAAACAAAATACTCTTCTTTTTTGCCTGATTCTATATCTGGTGAGTTGCCATTTTTTAGTTGTACGTAGTAATAAAATAGTATCCGATAGTTGTAAAAAGGTGGAGACGTGATCAACAATATCGAGAGGTAGTAATTCCATTTTCGATATATCGAAAGGTTTTATACTATATGTTCGTTAATAAATCCATTTATATAACTTTCCCCTTTTTTTGATATGTCAAACTATTTTGGAGTTACTTTTCTATAAGTATAAAGGTGTTGTAGGTTCTGCAATAGAATGATTATTCTGGGTATTGATCCGGGAATCAGAAATCTAGGTTGGGCCGTGTATGATACGTCAACAAATGCTTTTCTAAAATTTGGCAAACATGATCTAACAGAAGGGGTTGAGAAAAAACAGAAAACAAAATATGCAGAACTTGTCCAAAAATTTATAAGTGAAAGATCGGACATTTTTGGGAATTTTGATCAAATATGTATAGAGACACAGATGGTAGCCAAGTTCAAAGTCATTGCCACTGCGTTTCAATGTCTTTTATGGGGGAAGAGTCATTTAATCTCACCACGATCGGTCAGGTGCCATTTCAAAATATCTACCGGCAATTATAAAAAAAATAAGAAAGCTTCGATTGATATCATTCCAAAACTACCGATAAGCAATGCAAATATTGAGCTATTTAACTCATACCCATCATCCAAGAAAGATGACGCAGCAGACGCAATGTTGATAGCACTCTATTATGCACAGAAGCAGGAAGAACCACAGAGACCCCGTAAACGTAGAAAAACTTAGCAAAATGCTAAAATTACAATACTTAAAATCTATATAAAAGTAATAGTTATTCTCAAACAACAATGGTTGATTATGTATACACCATACCACAACTAATAGCTTTATTTTGTTTTTTGTGGTTTCTAAAGTTATGGTCACGTGTTTGGAAATGGTTCTCATATTTTTGGAAACTTTTTTATGAAAGTATGAAGAATTTGTTTTATTTATCTATAATACTCATTTTTGCCCTAATCCAGCTTGGTCACTACCTCTATTTACGGCTCAAAATTAAGATGGGCCAGCGACACGAGTCAAACACACGGATCATTCACGATCCAAATTACGTGGCAAAAGTCTCAAACATATAAGTGGTAAAAGATCGCTGAAATGACAGATCAGCATTAATTTCCATAGGGAGGTAAAATTAGTAGCAGTTATACCAAACATCGATGTCAACATCGAACCCAACTCGGTTCCAACGATTCCTCCTAAATTAGTCAGACTCATTAATAATGCATATAAGGTACCTTCCACCCCGATTGGACATAATCGCGCACCCAGTACTACAATAGGCATTGTAATAAATTGGCCAGCTAATGTGATTGCGATTCGTTCAACTAAAGCCAAAATATAATCGGGAATCCCCATGTCTCTATTTACATGCAAAACTAGAATTAAGAGGGTATTTTCCAATATAAATGACACGACCAATGAATAACAGAAGATTGTCCGTAATTTAACTTGTCGTAGAAATCTTTTGTAAATCCAAGTACCCAAAATAGCCACAATATGTCCCATAACATCAAGTACGCCGAATTCATCGGGGGTAAATGCCAATTCTTTTTGGTAGAAAAAGGTCATGACACTACCATAACTGGGTGTAGTACAGATAAGAAAAAGAAAGAGCGCTGGACGGTAGATCTGAGGCTGTTTAATAGCAGTTAGTAGTTTACCTGTTGTTTGTTTCAAATTTGTCGGATGTACTATCTCCTCTTCAGGGATGAAAATCGCAAGTAACGCGATACAGCAAGGAATCAGCGAATTGAGATGAAAAACACCGGTAGAACCAAGTTGATCATAGGCTACAGCACCAAAGATGGATGCGAACAAACCACCACAAAACCGAAACATCCAGCTGTAACTTTGTACAATACCTTTATTTTTCTCGTTCTCTTTTCTCGCAGCCTCTACTAATAACGAATCAGCCATGACATCGGCAATACACAGACCCAGCGAAGCAGAGGTCATCACCAGTGAAACGATTAGTTCATCTTTTTGACAAAAGGGTAGAATAATCCACATTATAGCTGAAAAGAAGGCACCCATCATCATGAATGGTTTACGACGGTAGCCATTGATAGGATAGGTGTCAGAAATGAAACCATAGACCGGTTTAAATATCCAAGGGACTGTCATTATACCCATCATGGCACTCATTTGTGCTGGAGTAGTAAAATCCATTAAGAAGTAACGTAGACTGATAGCAGGAAAACTAAACGAAATTCCAAGGATAAAATAAAAGGAGAGTAATGGTAAATTTTGTTTAATAATAGCAAGCTCACCCATATTTGATAAAATAATCAGAAAAGATATACGTATTTCCTACTTATTAATGATGGATTTTCAGGGTTAGACATATTCCATTTTTTATAGCAAAGCGATAGCAAAGCGTAACTTTTTTACATTAAATTTAATCTATATTTTATTAAAGCCATTTCTCTTTGTAATTTATTATTTTCATTGACAACTTTATTGTATGCAATTAAAATTGTTTTATTGTTAGAGACTAATTGTTTTTTTGATTCCATTTCTTGTTGTAATAACTGGTGTGCTTCCAAAATATGGGAGGATTTAGCAGAGTTAATCTGGACTTCTTGCGTGTAGAGACTTCGCAATTCCTGAATACGCGGTAATAAAAATGCAATTGCTTCCTCAGCGGAGGGTTTGCTATATCTCATTCGTTTGCGGAGATTTTCTTCAATTGTTGAACTACCAGCCCTTTTCAATGTTTCTAGATAGCGTTGTTTCTTTTGTTGTGTATTTTCCTCCTCTTCTCGTAGTCTTTTTAAATTATATGGACGACCAGTCGGGAAATATGGACGGTCAGGACAGAGTCTTTTCAAGACCTGGGTTGAAGAAAAATCATCTCTCGATCTTTTCGACATCTTTTAACAAGTTTTTAGCGATGTACTATATACCAGTTATCGAAAAAATATAGAAATATGCATAACATATTTCTACCAACAATTGTTTAAGCAAATACAAACTGCGATAAAATTGCTGGTAGAATTGTTGGAGTCCTGGCATCTTGAACATCAGGCCCTGGTAAGTTAACTGTCTCAGTTTGAACAGTGGCAGGATATACTGGCCGAAATGTATTGGGTTCTACACCCGGACGAACATCAACAGCTGCCCATTCATTATTCAAATTACCATATACTCCCGCTTCAAAATACTGAATGGGGGTACCAAATAATTTATTCATTGTCACTAATACATAATTATAACCTTCTTCGAATTGTTCTTTAGAAAGTAGACCAAGAGGTGTAGTAGCATACCCACCGTCGGCATCCGCCGTTTTGTGCACGGCGGATGCCGCCAATCTACTAGCTTTTCTCATATTATCATCGTTTCCGTTGGTCAACAACAACCTGGGCTCTAAATTAATTCCTGGCTGAGTATTCAAGAAAAAGATGCGACTAACTCTGTAGATCTCTCTTACTAATTTATAAGTGTTCCATAGGCCGTTGCTGACCCGTGCAACCTGATATAAAGAGCCGCCAAGAGGGACTCTACCTACTATAGACATCCATGAGAACTTAATTGTCCTAGCTATGAATGGGTTTTCTCTTAATGGCACTACTGTAGGTGGAACGAATGGCACTACTGTAGGTGTCTGAACGAATGGCAATAGAGTTTGTAATTGTCGAAACGTCACTTCAAAAGCAGAGAATCCATTATCAGTTTCCACAGTAACTGTTTCATCTGAATTCATCTGGAATTGTTTTGTAAAATAAAGGTTACCGTGAGTGCTATCTCCAATTAAGGTATCGGCACGGGAGTTTCTTCCCACCACATATTTATAGTTAATATCCTTTAGAAACTTTGATAAAAACTTTGATTGACTACCTTTAGATTTCTCATCTTCAAACCATGACAAATTGTTGATTGGCCCGAGTTGTAAGATAACATTTTTGTCATTAAATGTATAAGGTGCTATAGCAAGACCAGGAACGCTATTGTAATGACTAGCAATCAATTTGTCTGCTTCATCTTCATCCTGGTCATCGTTCCTTTTTAGTTTCTCTCCTAGTTGTTGAACAGTCAGGGTTCTACACAATAGTCCTGGAGCGTGTTGACTCCACGACTTATATTTCTCTATCTCTTCCTCTTGGAAATCATTATTATAATGTTCTTCAAACCATCCTTTTCCTAAATTAGTGACTATGTTATCTTGGCTAGGTTTTACTTTAAAATACTTGCTTGGATCCTCGGCCGTAAATACAATTGTAACATTAACTCCTTGCTCTTGGAGTCGGTTGGCCAGTAAACAGGTTAATTCACCGTCTTTGCCATCGTTACCTTGATTAGTAAAAATTAATAAATTATGGGGCATATCTTCAAAAATTCGTATTGTTTGATCAATATTTTCATCTATTCTCTTTGCCATTCCACCAATTTCCTCTTGGGTAAATAAAGACGCCAATTGACTACTAATATGTAAAGGTTCACTAGTAGGAGATGGTAGTATGAGTTTCAAATCACGTGATTGACGTAGTGGATTGAGCTTTACGTACCTGGTAATTGGAGGATTTTGGACTGCATCCCAATCACTTGCTACTGGACTGACATTGTTAAATAGATGTTCTGCCCCCATTGCTTGAAGTAGTACAGCAGCCTCCTCGTTGCGGATCATCGGTAATCCCTCGCTTCTAACTCTGTTATTCCAGTTACGATAAGCAGTTCGCATTTCTCTGTCGATCTGATTATTTAATTCTGATTGACATGGTCGATATTGATAACCATAATACATAACAATTCCACCAATTGCAAATGTTCCAATCTTTGCGGTTGATGTTAGTGACGCAAAGTAGTTATCATCGTTCGACGTTTCATTAACTGCTTCTTTATTAAATAATGGTACCATTTTTTCAAATACTTTAATCATATCTTTGCTAATGACAGTACCATCGTCAGCAGTACCATCCGTAGCCATATCTGTGGCCACATCGTCTTCGTTTTTGATGCCATCACCGTCAATATCATCATCCGCTTGGTCAGCTATACCATCACCATCAGTGTCCGTCTTACCGACATCAAGAGAACCATCACCATTGGCATCCACATC
>MDTF01010716.1_pt1 | contig 13843 bp, 18 predicted proteins | sample 811191 | NCBI WGS metagenome assembly MDTF01 (sample SAMN05326649, study PRJNA326480) | marine metagenome | isolation source: seawater | place: Southern Ocean | collected 2011
CCCACCTCCACCTCCCTTGGGACCACCCCAGGGACCACCCCAGGGACCACCCCAGGGACCACCCCAGGGACCACCCCAGGGACCACCCGAGGGAGGAAGAAAAAAGAGAAAGAGAAGGAGAAGGAGATTAAAAGGTGGTGGCGAAGATGTTATTATTGAAGGTGGTGGTGCTATTGGCGGTGGCGAAGATGTTATTATCGAAGGTGGTGGTGGAAAGAAAAAAAAGGGTGGTGCTAAAAGAAAAATGAATGATTATTTCAAACTTATGCTTGCCGCAAAGAAGAACAAAGCTGAATCATTCGTTTATAAAGAAAAGACTTATTATGGAAGCCCTCATCCTAGATTAGGTATGGTTTATAGAAAATCAAAATCACCAGGTGCGAGTGGTCCAAGTAAAAAAAGAAAACGTAAATCAAGTAAATCTAAAAAAAAAAGTAAATCTAAAAAAAAAAGTAAATCTAAAAAAAAAAGTAAATCTAAAAAAAGAAAACCAAAAAGAAAAACAAAAAAAAGAAAAAATAGAAAATAAATTTATTTATTTTTGTTAATTTTATTTTTTTTAGTCTGAGTGTCCATAATTTTTTTTCTCTTATTCATTCGGTCTATAATACCCTCTTTGTTTTTTACAAAATCCTTGTTTAATTTAGAAATAAATTTCACATTTGTCACATTTTGTACAAAATTTAACAATTTATTATTGAATATTAAGGAAGTGTCGTTAATCGATAATCTCTTTTCTGGATTTGGATGTATATTTAACAATAAAACTTCCAACATAATTTTAACAAATTCCTGTTTTTTATATTTAAAACTGTAAATATAATAAAAAAAACTGAGGTAAATAACAGACAATGAGAAATTATCCCATGTTCTCCATTGCTCTAAAATATACGAAATACAGTCATTTTTACCCATATCTTTATATTTCCTCAATTGTATTAAACAACTTTTTTTAAATTTTACAACAAATGTATCTGAAAACAACATCCCTACAGGATTGGTGTCGTTATCAATATATTTATCCACCATATCTCGCAAGTCTTTGTCTGTAGGATTAGAACTAACTTTTAATAAAAAGGACAAATAATGGATTTCCAAACACCAGGGAGCATATTCGGGGGCATAAACATAAAAATATTTATCAATATTTGAACTAGTAATGGTAGTCATATCGATGGACAATCCAAAATCCAAAACCAGAGGTAATTTATTTACTAAATTAAACATAATATTATTACCTTTAAGATCATAATGTACTATTTTCATTTCACCTAATTTACTAAGGGAATCTAATAAATGATTGTAACTGTCTACTAATAATTCAACAAAGTTGAAATCAGAAGTTTTGTTTTCAATAATATAATCTAGGAAAGTAACGCCATCGACAAAATCTATTTTCATATTCAAAAAATCACTATCCTTGTATTTAACAAATATATCACAATCGTCCCTATCGCTTTCCTCTATTTTTTTAATATCTATAGGTTGACTATCAATAACTGGTACAAAATGGTTGTTAAAATATGGAAATTCTTTAATTATCTGCCCTAAAAGAATCTCATTTTTTGCACTCCAATTGTTTTTTTGGATTTTAGAAACATATTTATACTTGTTTTTTCTTCCAAAACTTGGACTATATACACAACCATATGCGCCCTGTGAAAGTAATTTACCACCATGTTGAATATTTGACATTTATACTATTATTATAAAAGAAAATTTATAATAAAATTCATAAATAAAATTCATAATTATTTCATTGTATAATATTTATTTTTATATATTTTTTTAATTTTATCACAAGCATATTTATCACTATATTCATATTGTCTTGTTAAAATATTTTTGATCCTATCTACTTCAAGTTTGTTCTTTTCCACAAAATCATTAAACATAATTGATGGTTTTTTAAACAAAGTACTTTGTATATGATTTGTTATTAATTCCAACAATTTACGGTCTTTAACAATATATTTTTTCCTTTTTTTAATTTCAACATTCTTCTTCTTTGTAAAATAATACCTAGAACTCTTAAATAATTTTTTGGTGAAATCCCCATTAAAACCTCTTTCTTTTAATATTTGTGACTCATCGTTACATAATACCTTATTGTTTTTTACCCATTCTTTAAAATTATAATTAAATAACTCATAATTATCCTCTTTGTGATCCTTAGAAAAATTTTCAATTAATTCATGTAATTTAATTGATAAATTATATCTGTATGTCATTTTTTTATTTTATTTCTAAAAAAATAAATATTTTTCAATTTTATAATGTCTCTAGTTGAAATTAAATATATAGTTTTTTTAGATACTGTTACACAAGAATATAAAAAAATATTAGTAACCAATATCTTACCCACAAATGTAACATTTAAAGGTATTATAAAAACAATTTCAATACCAAAATTATCCATTTTTGATTCAACAAGTACTACATGTACCTATGCGATAGTAAATCCAAATTCTAAAAGTTCACTTTTAGAATTGAAAGATATTGGAATATTATTTAATTTCTTAACAGAAAACAGTTTAAAATTACATTCTGCATTTGGTGAAGTAATAAAACAGGATAAATTTATATGTTATGTTTCATAAATAAAAAAACTTGTTATATAAAATGAGTAAAAATATAAATGTTCAAAATATATTAATAAAAAAATTAAAAGTAAAGTATTTAAGAAAGTATTTACAAAATCAAATAAATCTTTTAAAAAAATTTCAAAAAAAATACATTCAACACGGTGGTGCTGATCCTGTTAGAGTACTTGGTGTATCATCTTTCTTGACAGATGCTCCAAATATTGTTTCAAGGTCGATTAATATTTATTGGAGGGTAAGTACGATTCTTGAAAAGTTAAACGACATTGCCGATACATATGATGAAACAGGTGCAATTAAAGAAATTTTAGATTTAATTACTAGTATTACGTCAAGTCTCAAAGTATTTATTACATTTTACGGAATGATCATGAAACTTTTTTCAGGATCATGGAACAAAAAAATAATATTTGAAGTAAATGAATTTGAAAGAAAAATGAGCGAAGGAAAACAGGGTAGTGAAGAACAAATGGATTGGAAAGAATTACATAAATTATTACATGAAATTAAAGAGAGTATCGAAAAGAAAGAGCCTCAATTAGGCGGTGGACCAAAAGTAAGTGAAAAAGCGGTGTCTGAACTTGCTGTGTTGGCTTTACAAACAGAAAAAGTATTAAAGGAAATAACCTAAAAAACAGGTAAAACGATTCAAATATCTAACAAAATTACACAAGAGTTTGGTGATCCATTTGAAAAAATAAATGAAACTATTACTAATGTAATCACCGCTGTAGTGGATTCGGCAAAAGTTATACCAGGCGTTGCCCAAGTTTTAGCACCTATATCTATATTAGACAAGGTAACAAAAAATGCGGACCTAGTTCTATCTATAGTCGAAGCAAATCTTATGTTAGTTGAAGAAGTGTTGGATGATAATTTGGAATATGACAAAGAACAACAAAAATGGATTGTACCTTTAGTTGAACATTCAAAAGTATGGTATGAATTAGTAAGAAACTCTCCAGAATTATTGAGATTACTAAAAACAACAGGTAATTCTATCGCAGACGATGTTATTGATGAGACAATACCACAATCAGGTGACTTATTAAATAGTGATTGGATAGCCAAGGGTTTGGCTAAGAATATGCAAAAAGAAGTTAATAAATTTATAGATTCTAATATAATGCCTGACGAAGAATGGGAAGAGGATCATGCTGAAATACACAATGATACTGTTTCAAAAGAAAGGGAAGAACATACCAATTGGGATAGAATAAACGGGTTAAAATAAACATAATTAAAGGAACCACAAAAAAAGAACTTAGTTTTTCTTAACTCTCATCAACTTTTTGAAATCACCAAATGAAAATTTTTCCTCTTTTTTTATTTTCTTTCGCACTAAAGGAGACGCTTCTATTTTACCCATCCATTTAAATTTGTTTTCTATCCACGTCACTTTAGCTTCGCTCTTTTGTGTTTTATTATTCATTTCAGTCATCTTAGGCTTCACAAAAATACTTTCCTCCTCTTCCTCCTCTTCCTCTTCGACCTCCTCCATTGCTTTGAGTCGAGCATCTTCATTCCTTTTTTCAAACTGCTCCTTTTGTTTTTCATATTCATCATAACTGTCAATATATAAATTTTTACGATGAAAGGTTAAACAGTATTTTCTTGCAGCAGTGTTTAGATATTTAAAATCTTCTGCTTTTTTTGACCAATATTTAAAACAATCTTCCTCGTATTTCATTACTATTAAACCATTCGGTGTGTTTTCTATTATAAAGTTTTTACCAATTGGCTTTCCATTATTACTATCATCCAAATCCGTTAATTTATATCTTTCATCATATGGTACAAAATCTAAACCATCTATTTCTAATTTATGTACTCGTAATAGTTGACTCACAAATATTAGTGAAAGAAAAAAACCAATAGAAAATATTCCACTTACATAAATTACATCAATTATACCGCTAGTATTAATTATCTCATACATTATTAAATATAGTATTATAATGTGTTTTTAAGTAATTTACTATTAACTTCCATTAATCTTTCTTTAAATAAATTTTTTAATTCCGTTTTTAAGTGTGGAACTTTAAATTTTAAATAAGAATTGTTTTTATTGTCAGGATGTAAACACACCAAATACATACCAGTTACCTTCACACCATATTTACTTTCCAGTATTGCTTTGTAAGTATTTAATTGTAAAGAATAGTGCCAAAAATTTGAATCTGGTAAATGATCAATACACTCTGTTACGGCTTGATCCCATTTATTTTCTTTCCTTATTTCCTTACATCTCTTCCAATCATATATTTCTAATCCACCTTCCTTGTTTTTAAATAACATATCAATAGAACCCGCCAATTTAAGCTCTTTATGATATATCATCCATTCCGTCCTATAAGGCATTAGATCCATATGTTGTTTATAAAAATTTAAGAAATATTTATACTCCTTTGAATTATTATTAACATCCATATTGTTATAAAAACATTCGATATCATAATGCATTTTTGTACCCATTTCAGCAGCGCTCCTACCATTTTCCTTCCATAAATTCTTTATTTCCGTTTTAGACATACCAAAGTATTTATTCTTCTTCCACTTTTCTTTGTTCATCATCATTTTTTCGATTATTTTATTACTATCGAATTTTTTAAAATGACTATGGTTCCAAGTTGTTACACTCGTGAATTTCGAGTCACCGTCTATATGGTATATATGTGGACCTTCGTCAAACTTTATATGACTATCTCTTTCGTGCGTATGTTTTTTTTTTAAAAAGTCTACCATTTTATATGTATTTTTTGTATTTATTATTTTTATAAAATTGGTTTCAATTTTACTTACAAAAATGTAGCGTATATTATTATATGTATATATTATATATGGTTTTTATAATTGAAGTATCTTTAGATACAAAAAAAATAAAAAATACACAATATTTAAAGGATTTATTAATAAAAAAGGCATTAAAAAATAAATGTGAAATTTATTTTTTCAATTATGAATTTATGGGTAAAAATAGAAATAGTTATAGACATCATTTTATTTTAACATTTGTATTTGAAGAAAATGAAGAATTAGTGGCTAATTTTATTAGATTTGTTAAAAAACAGAGAAATGTTAAATTTGAATCTATTGTTTATGAGAACTGTAATTATGAATTAATGTACGCGTCTACCACGTATTTAAAACTTATGGATAAAGACATGTCAAAGGATTATATTAAGAAAAGAAAAGCAAATACTCTTTTTAAAAACGATTCTGTTATTATTAAAGCATTACTAAAATGTTAAAATTTTTTGACTTTTAAAGTTTTTAACTGAAGTTTCCTGGTTTCTTTTATATGTTTGTACAAATTAATTCCTACTTTTCTTATTATCCATACCAATGGAAATAAAATACCAGCAGATTTGATTCTAGACCATTTTAAATATTCTCGAAAATACCATATCAATGTATAAAATCCTATCCCACCAACCACAGCTTCCATTAACTCCGTATCTGTTAAGATATTAAAATACATATATACTATACACGGAAAAACTTTTCATAAATAATTTCATATATAAAGATAAAAAAAAATATAATGAATAAGTATAATGAATAGTACAGAATTACCTCCTCAAACGCATATTAAAATAAATAAATCTATCAAAAAAGATAAAGAAATTCAAAAAAGTTATGAATATATAGATATTAATTTAGATAAAGAATTCTTAAATAAGTATTTTCAAAATATAAAAAAAAAGTAACAATTAAATATAATGTCTTTTAAAAGAAAGGTTAAACATAATAAAACTTTGAAAAAATATAAAATTGATAACAAATATTCCAATTTATTACCAATATATAAAGAAACCAAGAAAACAATGTTATTTAAACAAGAAATTTTAGAATTTTTAGCTTTGACTATAAAAATTAAACAAGAAAAAGGTGAATATGTTAAAGGAAAATATTTGGAAAAATCCCAAGCATTTTTAGCATTAAAATGTTTTAATTCTATGGATGACATAGAAAAAATGAAAGAAATTACACCAATGACGATTAGAAAGTGTAAAGAATTTGTGGAAAAGGGTACAACTTTGGAAATAGAAGATTATAAAACCAATCCTCTTTTTAAATTTTTAAACGTACATGGTATAGGTATTAAAAAGGCAGAGGTTCTTGTTAATGAAGGTATAAAAACGATTGATGAATTAAGAGAGAGGCAAGATTTGTTAAATGATGTTCAAAAGAAAGGATTGAAATATTATGAAGATATTAATAGAAGGATTCCTAGGGCTGAAATTGACGAATACAATAAAATTTTCAAATCTATTTTTGAGGTGACAAATACTGCTTCCTTTGAAATTGTAGGATCTTATAGAAGAGGTTTGACAGAATCCGGTGATATAGATATTATATTTTCGGATAAAAAGAACAATGTTGTCATGCAAAAGTTTATTGATGAATTGGTTAAAAGAAAAATTATCGTAGAAATTTTATCAAAGGGAGAAATCAAATGCTTTTGTATTGCCAAGATTTCTAAGGGGGCCTGTGCCAGAAGATTAGATTTCATGTTTAGTCCATCAAGAGAGTATAGCTTTGCCACATTATATTTTACAGGAAGTCGTGTTTTTAATACACTCATGAGAAATAAAGCATTGTCATTGGGATTCAGTTTAAATGAACACGGTCTTTATAAAATGAACGATGGTAAAAAAACACATAAGATTACTACTACATTTCCAACCGAAAAATCTATTTTTGAATTCCTTAAAATTGAATATAGAAAACCAGAAGACAGAATTGGTTTTAATTCGTTTGTTAATATGAAATCAAAAACTTTAAAAGTTAAAAAATCCGTAAAAAGCTTGAAATACTTAAACGGTTTTAAAAAAAAAGGTATTACAATTCTAGAAATTTTATCACATAAAGACTTAAAAAGTATGGTTAAACTGGCCGATAATTATTATTACAAACACAATAAACCCATTTTGACAGATGAGCAATATGATATTTTAAAGAGTTTTTGTGACAATAAAGATATTGATAGTGGTCATACAAATATTTCGATTAGCAAAGACAAAGTGGACTTACCGTATTTTATGGGTTCCATGGAAAAGATCAAACCAGATACAAATGCTTTGGATATTTACGTCAAAACCTATAAAGGTCCTTATGTTTTATCCTCCAAACTTGATGGGATTTCTGCACTGTATTCCACCGAAAATAATACCAAAAAACTATATACAAGAGGAAACGGTAGAAAAGGCTTAGATATTAGTTATTTAATTCCGTATCTTCAATTACCAGATGTTGTTAATAGCACTATTAGAGGTGAATTGTTAATTAAAAAGAAATTGTTTAATGATAAATACGGGGAATTGTATAAAAATGTTCGTAATATGATTGGTGGTGTTATGACTACAAAACAAGTGGAAGAGGACAAATGGAAAGATATTGATTTTGTCGGGTATGAAGTTATTAACCCCGTTCTTAAACCAAGTGATCAAATCAAATGGTTAATGGATAACAATGTCATCACTGTATACAATAAAACAGTAAAATCTATTACAAATAACGATTTATCAAAATTATTGATAGATGTTAGAGAAAATGATCCCTATAATGTCGATGGAATTGTTGTTGTTGACGATAACATGTATGAAAGAACTGATCGAAAATGTCCAAAACAATCGTTTGCCTTTAAAATGATACTGTCTGATCAAATTATGGAATCAATTGTTGTTGATGTTATTTGGCAAATTAGTAAAAATGGCTATATTAAACCTAAAGTACGAATCAATCCAATTGAGATTGGTGGAACTACTATTACATATGCCTCTGCACACAACGCCTCTTTTATTGAAAAAAATAAAATTGGGATTGGTGCTGTTGTACAAATGGTTCGAAGTGGTGATGTAATACCTAAAATACAAGCCGTTATTAAACCCGCTATACCACTTATGCCAGATTTTGATTATGTTTGGAACGACACGCATGTTGATATTATATTACAAGATGTTAATACAAATAAAATCGTCAAAACTAAAAAAATTATTTCTTTTATGACCACATTAGATGTACCTAGTTTTAGTGAGGGAAATGTTAAAAAAGTGTTTACGGCTGGATTTGATTCAATTCCAAAGATATTAAAAATGACAGTTGATGATTTTATGAGCATTCCAGGATTTAAATCAAAATTATCTAATAAAATTTGTAAAGGCATGAAAGAAAAGTTGGATAATACATCTCTGGGCGATCTAATGGTTGCTACTAATATATTTGGTAGAGGATTTGGTAGAACTAGAGCTAAAGCAGTATTAGAAGTGTTTCCAGATATGTTAACTTCAAATAAATCAATTACAGAAAAGATAATTATGGTTTCTTCTATGGAAGGTTTTGGTAATAAAACGGCGCTTACTTTTGTGCCATATATTCCCGCTTTTCTTGAATTTATTGAGGAAACAGATCTTCAATATAAATTAGATGTTATGACACCTGTCGTTAATACGGAAAATGTATTGTATAAAAAGAAGATAGTTCTTACTGGTTTTAGAGACAAATTATTAGAGAAGGAGATTATTGGGTTAGGGGGTGAAATTTCTAATTCTATTAGTAAAAATACATTTATTCTATTGGTTAATTCACTTAGTAGTGATTCTGGAAAAGCGGATAAAGCCCGAAAATTGGGTGTTAAAATGATGACGCCGTATATGTTTAATTCTCAATACTTAAGTTTATAATTAACATTAAAAAACAAATAAAGTACACCTGTACAACCATAAATATTTTCTTGTTCATAAATATTTAAGATCACAAAAAGGTCTTGACCCCCTGTCGGGGAGAGATTCAAATCCATTCTTTATACCTAATTTTAATTAATATATTATACTACTTAAAGAACCGGAGTTGAATCTCTCCCCGACAGGGTACCAACACTAAAAAATTATTTTTATTTTTATGATCCAAGAAAAAATATGTACTCTTGGGATGTTAGTCTTAAGGAATTTAATATAATCAAAACAATTATGAGATTATATTAAATTTATTTTCTTTTTCTTCTAGTTTTACGTTTCCTTCTTTTTTTTATCCTTTTCTTTTTTTTGGTTCTCCTTTTCTTTTTTTTGGTTCTCCTTTTCTTTCTGCGTCTTTTAGTCTTCCTTTTACCCCCGTTCTTTCCTTTCGTATTGTCCATTTCTTCATCACTGCTACTATCACTACTGTTCTTTTTGAGCTTTTCTTCAATCAAACGTTTGCTTCTTCTTTTTCCATCAGCTTTAAAGAGTTTTGAAAGTTTAAGCTTTAGCGTATGTCGAAGTTTATCATGTGTAGAATTATTCATATTTTCAGCCTCCTTCATATTTTCAGCCACCGCAATTAAAAAAATATTTTTCTCATGAGTTGTTCTTGTTTTCATTTCTTTAATGATTTCTAGAACCATCGTCACTGAAAATTCTTTTTTATTCTCATCTGTATTTTCGGCATTAATATAGCGATTCCACCAGTTAGAAAAAAGTTGTAACCGTTGTGTGTCCGGTTCTTCATGAAAAAAAGTCACAATATAGTAATTACGGAAACTTGGATCTTTTAATACCTCTCTACATTCGGGGCTACAATATCCTTTTGTTCTTGTTGGTCTTATGTTCCCGCAACCAGAAACACACATATTTGGTATATTGTCCTGTAAACAAGTATCACACACCTTTTGATTACTATTACTCTCAATTTTTTGACCACAGATAGAACATTCCATTTATATATAACAAATAAAATAATACAAAATTGAAAAGTAATTATTAATAATGGTTCAATTTTGTAGTTGAATCTCTCCCGAATACATCTTAACACTTAAAAATTATTTTATATATTCTAACTCTAAGAAAAAATAGACTTTTTTTCTAAAAAAAAATTTTAAATATTTTTTTTAATTAAAATAATCCAATTCTTTGGGTCGACGACCAGAGTATCCATGTGTTTGTTCTAAATAATAAAATAGACGGGGGTTTTTATATGTATTAATATACCATCCATTTTCATATAGTTCCCAATCGATCATAAAATCTTGAATTACCTTTGATTTTGTTTTCCAAGTTTCATCACTAACGACGGTTTGCATCCATGTCAATATATCTAATTTTTTACCTAACGAATCCTTTGATGGTCCATAATGCCATTCGAAAAATACCTCTTTTGTTTTAAATTCAACTACGGAACTACATCCATTTTTAGCAATTCTTATCATTTTTTTAAAATACTAATAAAATACTAATTTTAATTCAATTTTTAACTCATATTTGGTAAAAAAAGAACTAAAAAAAGAGTACTCAACGACAACCTCAAAATTCAAATGTATAATTTATTATTTTATTAATATTTATTTTCATATTTCGATATAAACTATTATTTATTTGGTTCATTTTCACTGCAAAGTTGCTATTACAGATTTTTAATAACCTTTTATTATATATATTATGCCCACTATCCGTTTTTAATTGTTCGATCGTATTTTTTTCCCTGAATTTTTCCAATATTTTACGTTGTAAATAACACATATTCTTCTTGAATTCCTTCGATTCGAGAACAGACCAACCATCATCAGTTTTTACATACAATACATAAGCCTTTCTCTCAAAACACATTATAGGTTTTTCATCCATTCCTTTGAGTTCATCTCTCAATATTTTAGTTAAACCTTCCATTATACCGTGTTCATATATAGTTTCCAATTCGCTATCACCTATTTCTATATTATGTAAAAATCTAACATATGTTATACTGTCTTTTCTATTATCGTTCAACCAATCTAATACTTTTATTTTTTTCTTCTCTTTATAGGCCAATATTTCCAACTTTTTTATTCGAATATCCATCCGCTTATTTGTCTCCAATAATGTTTTTAATAAATTAAAAACATCATTGTTCGCTCCCACTATATTTATATTTTTTAAAATACTACATTTCACGTAATGACGACGTAAATCTCCCTTCCTTAAATATTTTTTGTTACAAAATTGACATTGGTTCATATTACAAAACTATAATAAATACAAATATCGCGTCAATTTTAATATCTATTCATATATTATATGTCTTGTAAAAATAATTATAATAATATTAGTGGAACTAGTTGTAACATCGATAATCTTCAAAAGAAAGAACTTCGTAAATATCAAAAAATGCAAGATTCCAGTCATTATATTTCCTTTAAAAAAAATTTAGCCATTCTCAATCAAGTACCAAATCAATCCAGTAATACTGCCGTAGGTGGTAATGGTGATAAGACATCTTCTGTTCAAAAAGGTAACAAAAAATCAGGCGTCGATAAAAAACATGGTTCCTATGCTAGGTATTTAGCTTCAAAAACAGCCAGAGCTGGACATTGTCCTTTAAATTCAACAACCAAAACTACTTACACCGATGCCATTGCTAACACAACTGTCGCCAATGGTAAGTGTAAAAAAATAAAAATATACATGGACTTCCTTAGACATTACAGATGTCACCAAGAGCTCCCAGCTCAAATCAAAGCTTTGGATACCAATTCCTGTTAAACTACAAATTTCATCTTTTTTACGTAATACATATAATCATCAACTCTACTTGTTACATAACAACTATCATCATCCTTTAACTTTTTTGATATCGTTGTATAATCAACACATATATCTTCGGTTATTTTTCTTAAACTTTTATAAAATTTGGTTGATTTATCAGGATATATTACCAGATAATTTAGTGTCCTTATATGTTCTTCAAAATCATATATTTTATTTAGCTCCATTGTATTATAATTATACAATTTCTTTAATCTAATAAAATATATACTTTATTTAATGGCTCTCAATAATATACTTTCAAAATATATTATGGCAGGAATAACAGGTACAGGTGTAATTGGTATCGCTTATGAATGTGTCTCTTTGGGTAAAGATATACCAAAGCCTGTTATAAAGACTTCTATATCTAAAACCATTAAACTTATTAAACCCTTAGAATTTTATGATCTTATCATTAACAATAACATATACTTATATTTATTAGCTGGATCAACTAGTTGTTTATTTCTATATAAATTAGGATTCGGTAATATTATGTATGCTTCTAGAACACAACTTAGAAATGGTGTTCTTTCCCTTACAAATAAAATAACTACAGTACAAACAACACTTTCATCATTAAAAACAAATATAACAGATAAACTTTATGGTATTGATAAGAAAATAGATAATAATCATGAAAATATTAAACTTACCATTAAACAAAAACACGATGAATTAAAATGTGATATTAAAGAAATGAAAAATATACAGAGTAAAAACACCTGCGTTTTAGGATTATTGGGAGATAAAATTAACATTATTGAAAGCCAAGGAAAATATATTAGTCGAGGTGTGTACTTACTTTGTGATTCGGTATTAAACGAAGAGCAAGATCTACAACAACTTAGACAATACAAAAAATTAGAGGAAAATACCGAAATTTAATAACCAGTTAATGCCGAATTTGATAGTTCGTCCGCACGTTTATTATATACCCGTTTCACATGATTAAAGGTTATGTGTTCAAAAACGTGGCCTTTTTTGAAAAAGGCCACCTTTGGATTCAACAAATTTTGAATTTCATCATATATCTTCTTTAAATCATCACTTTTCACCTTCTTATTTCCATTCAATTGTTCCACAACCAACTTCGAATCACCATATATATCTACCTTTTTTATACCATTTTCTATACATACTTGTATACCTGTGTATACACCCATGTATTCTGCCACATTATTGGTATATATACCAATAGCCTTATTATACGTTATTACTTCCTGCTTGTTTTTATTGTATATAACTCCACCAAAAGAAGAAGGACCCGGGTTTCCACGGCTTATACCGTTAAAATATAATGAATACATATATATTATTATATTTTGATTTGTTTATATCTTCTTGAATATTTTCTTCTTTTCCTTTTTCTTTTTTTAATGGATTTGTTTTTTTGATTGTTATATTTATTTTTAAATGTTGTTTTGTGTTTTTTTATTTTTCTTATTTTTTTTGTTTTATTACCTCCATCTTTACTGGTACTGGTTACCGGCACGTATTCTTTTAGATTCGATGATTTTATATTTTTACGAGTTCCATCTGTAAATAGACATTGGTATCGTAGTTCTGTTTCACGTTGAACAGCAGCTTCAATGGTTACAATTTGTCCATTTAATTTCTGTCCAGCAACGGATTGAAGTTGATGTACCCGACCTTGGTCACCAATGGCAAACGTTGGTGATGAGGTTGCGGCTTTTGCGG
>MDTF01017508.1_pt1 | contig 13841 bp, 10 predicted proteins | sample 811191 | NCBI WGS metagenome assembly MDTF01 (sample SAMN05326649, study PRJNA326480) | marine metagenome | isolation source: seawater | place: Southern Ocean | collected 2011
AAAATACTAAAAAATAATTTATTTACATCTAATTCGAATATAAAATCCCCCCCCCATAGAAGTTGAAAAATCACGATTTAGTATGGTTTTTACGTTATAATTATTGGTGCCTAGTTGAGTCAAGTTATAGCCCCACAATTAAGTCATTGTTACCAGGCTTGGGGATCAAATTAGTACGAAGGATTTAAACACCAATGGTAGATTATTTACTCATCCTAGTGAGCACTGTGTTAGTGAATAACTTTGTGCTCGTTCAATTTCTTGGCCTGTGCCCGTTTATGGGAGTGTCTTCTCGATTAGAAACGGCTATGGGCATGTCCTTGGCGACCACCTTTGTGCTGACACTGGCATCCTTGTGTAGCTACCTTACCTACACCTACCTACTAGAACCATTTGGTTTAGAATTTCTACAAACCATTAGCTTTATTTTGGTGATTGCATTTGTAGTGCAGTTTACTGAAATGGTAGTGCATAAAACCAGCCCACTGCTGCATAAGGTGTTGGGAATCTTTTTGCCTTTAATTACCACCAACTGTGCTGTTTTAGGGGTAGCTTTACTTAACATCAAAAAAGCTAATGGATTTATTGAGTCGATTTTATATGGTTTTGGTGCAGCCATTGGTTTTTCTTTAGTACTGATTTTATTTGCAGCCATGAGAGAGCGTATTACCGTTGCCGATGTTCCAGCACCTTTTAAAGGCGCTGCAATCGCCATGATTAGCGCGGGCATAATGTCTTTAGCCTTTATGGGCTTTACTGGGCTGGTAGCCATTTAAATGCAAACTTTTTACCTTGCCATTACTATTCTGGCTCTGCTCGCCTTGGTTTTTGGAGCTATTTTAGGCTTTGCAGCGATACGCTTTAAGGTTGACGGCAATACCATAGTTGATCAAATAGATAGCCTTTTACCCCAAACGCAATGCGGTCAATGCGGCCACCCAGGATGTAAACCCTATGCAGAAGCCATTGCCAAAGGTGAAGCCATAAACCGCTGCCCGCCTGGAGGTGAAACTACTATCAAGGCCCTAGCAGACCTGTTAAATCTGGAAGCTATACCTTTGGATGCCGAACATGGCAGCGAGGCCATACGCACGATCGCCTTCATCCGCGAAGACGAATGTATTGGCTGCACCAAATGTATTCAGGCCTGTCCAGTTGACGCCATCCTGGGTGCTGCAAAACAAATGCACACAGTCATTGTGGACGAATGTACTGGCTGTGATTTATGCGTAGAACCCTGTCCTGTTGATTGTATTGATATGCTCACTGTTGCCGTTACACCCGTCAGTTGGCATTGGCAACAGCCCGGGCAGCTTATTGCCACTAGTAGTTTGCCACACGACCATGGAGCTAATAATCATGCGTAAAATCTGGAGCTTTCATGGTGGGGTTCATCTGATCCAAAATAAGACACAGTCTAATGAGACTGCTATTATTTCTATGCCTGTACCAAAGCAACTATTTCTGCCCCTAAGTCAACACATAGGTAAGCTGGCTAAAGTCATTGTTGAAGTCGGTGATTATGTACTAAAAGGTCAGCTTATTGCTGGCGCCCAAGGCTTTGTAAGTGCCAATATTCATGCCCCAAGTTCGGGCTACATCAGTAACCTATCAGAGCGTATTTTGCCCCACCAATCTGCCCTTTCCGGCCCTTGCATCGTCATCGATACTGACGGCAAGGACCAATGGGTCGAACTCAGCCCCATAGCCCATCCTGAAAGCCTTTCAAAATCAGATTTATTAGACCTTATTCAGGCCGCAGGCATCGTTGGTTTAGGAGGTGCAGGCTTTCCTGGAGCGGTTAAATTACAGCCAAAAAGTCCCATACATATGCTTATTATTAATGCTGCAGAGTGCGAACCTTATATCACCTCTGATGATCGACTAATGCGCGAGCATGCTGATCAAATTATGGCGGGCATCCAGTTAGTGCAGCAATTACTTGACCAACCACACTGTTTAATTGGCATCGAAGAAAACAAACCTGAAGCCACCAGGAAATTGAAATTTGCTGCGGCTAAATACGACCATATTGAAGTGTGCGTCATTCCCACTAAATATCCTTCTGGTGGTGAAAAACAATTAATAGAAATACTTACTGGCCAACACGTACCCCATGCAGGAATCCCTGCCGACATTGGCATTGTGTGTCAGAATGTAGGCACTGTTAAAGCTATTTCTGATGCAATTTTTTTGGGCCAACCACTGATTAAGCGAATCACCACGGTCACTGGTAAAGCCGCTATTAATGCAGGTAATTATGAAGTGCTTATAGGGACTCAAATTGCAGATCTTTTAACCTTTGCTAAAGTTGACCTAAAGCAGACTTCACGTTTAGTCATGGGTGGTCCAATGATGGGCTTTACTATCCAAGACACCCACACCCCCATAGTAAAAAGTAGCAATTGTATTCTGGCGGCAGCCGACCTAGAGTTGGCACCTGTAGCCAAACACCACGCATGCATCCGCTGTGGACTATGCGAAGTGGCTTGCCCAGCGCAGCTTTTACCACAGCAACTATTCTGGTTTGCTAAAGCTGAAGAGTTTGAAAAAGCCCAAGATCATAACCTATCAGATTGTATTGAATGTGGTGCTTGTGCCTGGGTTTGCCCGAGCCAAATTCCGCTAGTGCAGTATTATCGCTATGCCAAAGGCCGTATAAAAACATTAGATAGCGAAGCTCAACTGGCTGAACTTGCCCGCCAGCGCTTTGAATTTCGTGAGCAACGCTTAGTCGATGAAAAGCAAGCTAAAGAAGAGAAACGCAAAGCCAGAGCCGTCGCTGCTGCTGCCCAAGCAGCCAAACGGGCAGCTAATCCAACCGCAGAAGACCCCATAGCTGCTGCATTAGCCCGCGTTAGCGAAAAAAAGCAGGCCCAAGAGATAGTGACTGGGATACCAAAAAATCCTGAAGATGAGTATAAAGAGCTTAAAACGGCCACGGTAATCAGCCGCACAAAACTTAAAAAAACCAGCACAGCCCTTGCAGAGGCTCAAGCACAAAAACATGAACAAACAGCAGACTTACAAGCAACTTTACTTAGTTTGACTGCCAAAGCTGAAGCTGCTCAAACCAAGTTACAAGCTTATGAAACTAAACTTGGCCTGGATCCAGAGCAAGAAAAGAACTTACAATTGGCTGCTGCTAAGGCCAGTAGAGTAGTTCGCAAGCTAGAAAAATCTCTTGCCGCAGCAGCAGAGCCAGAGTTAATAAAGGCAGATATACTGGACGCAAAAGCACTTCACCAAGCCGCCATCCAGGCCTTAGCAGACCATCAGTCTAGTAGCACTAAAAAACTTACATTGGCTCAGGAGTTATAACTATGGCCTTAATTAATTTATCATCACCTCACCACCATAGTTTTAACAAAACATCTCGCTTAATGGCCTGGGTATTATTGGCTACCCTGCCAGGCTTAGGGGTACAGAGCTATTTTTATGGCTATGGCACTTTAATCAATTTAATTTGGGGCAGTGCTTTAGCGCTTGGCTTTGAAGCTTTAATACTGGCTATACGGCAAAGGCCGATCATGCCAAGCCTTACAGATGGCAGCGCACTGGTCACAGCGTTTCTATTAGCCTTGGCTCTGCCTCCGTTTAGTCCTTGGTGGCTCACCTTAGTGGCTATTTTTTTTTCCATTATTTTCGCTAAACACCTCTATGGAGGCTTGGGCAATAATCCCTTTAATCCAGCCATGGTGGGTTATGCTTTATGCTTAATTGCGTTTCCAGTTGCCATGACTCAGTGGGCAGGCACAGAAGAGGTATTAAGTTTTGCTCAACAGTGGAGGTGGTTTTGGTTAGAGTCCATTGATGGTGGCATCGATGCTTGGGCTAGAGCCACGTCTTTAGATTTAATGCGCCATACCAAAGGCCTTACGTTAAGTGAATTGGCCCTTAATAATCCACAATTAGCAGTAGGCTTAACCGCGAGCATGTGGGTCAACCTAGCCTATCTTTTGGGTGGCATTGCATTGCTAGCACTTAAAGTGTTTACCTGGCACGCACCTTTGGCCATGCTAATTAGTTTGGTTTTTTGTGCAGGATTATTTCACATAGGTGAGCCCGACCTTTACCCAACCGCAAGCCAACATTTATTGACTGGCGCAACCATGTTGTCAGCCTTCTTTATCATCACTGATCCCGTGTCAGGGGCAACCAGCCGCAAAGGTAAGATAGTGTTTGGGGTTGGTGTGGGTGTTTTGGTGTTTATCATTCGCAGTTTTGGCAGTTATCCTGATGCCTTCGCGTTTGCCATCTTATTAATGAACTTATCTGCACCTTTAATAGACGCCTATACAAAGCCTAAACCCTATGGACATCAGCCTAAAAAGTCTGCTTCAAGAGGTGACACGTTATGAGTTCAAAAACTCCCAAAACTTTAGTTGCTTCCATACGTAATGGAGCTATTAGTTTAGGCTTATTTGCAGTGGTGACGGCAGCAGCCATTAGCCTAACTTACGTGGCTGGAAGTAATAGTATTGCAGCCAATAAAGCAGCGACTAAAGCGCGTGCACTATCGGCGGTGATGCCTGCTAAATTTTACGATCAGAGCCTCTTATCAGCGCCTCAAAGGCTCATAGATTACAACGCACTTAACTTGCCACCGCTTGCCCTTGCTTATGCAGCTGTTAAAGCAGGAAGCACCCAAGCAATTGTTTTACCTGTAATTGCTAAAGACGGCTATAGTGGCGATATTTCCTTACTCATTGGCATAGATAAGAAAGGAATTATCCAAGGTGTACGCGCTATTGATCATAAAGAAACGCCAGGCTTAGGTGACAAGGTAGAGCGTAAAAAATCATCATGGATAGACAGTTTTAATGGCCGATCATTAGTTAGTACGCCAACCAGTGATTGGGCCGTAACTAAAGATGGGGGTGTCTTTGACGGTTTCACAGGGGCTACTATTACCCCAAGGGCAGTAATCAAAGCTGTCTATCAAGGCCTGGTTTATCATCAAAGCCAGCACCCCAGTCTATACACCCTTGCACAGGAGAATTAACATGCCTAGCGAGCAAAAAAAATTGGTCATGGATGGGCTCTGGAATAACAATCCTGCGTTAGTTCAGCTTCTGGGTCTGTGTCCGCTACTTGCGGTCACTGGCAGTGTAGTAAATGCCCTGGGACTTGGCTTTGCCACGCTATTGGTCTTGGTTGGATCAAACTTGCTAGTTTCGTTAATTCGTAACCAAGTCGCGGATGATATTCGTTTACCCGTCTTTGTGATGATTATTGCAGCCCTAGTCACTATCGCAGAACTCACCATGCAAGCGCTGACCTACGAGTTGTATCAAATCTTAGGGATTTTTATTCCACTTATTGTCACCAACTGCGCTATTTTAGGTCGGGCTGACGCTTACGCCCGCAAAAACCCTCCACATTTAGTGGTGCTGGATGGTTTTAGTATGGGCATGGGATTCGCAGTGGTATTGTTTATGCTGGGTGCCATGCGTGAATTACTCGGCCAAGGCACCCTTTTTGCAGACATGCATTTATTGCTCGGTCCAGTCGCACAAAACTGGACTTGGGTCATTATTGACGACTATAGAGGTTTCTTATTTGCCGTCCTACCTCCAGGTGCTTTCGTCGGCATGGGTTTAATTATTGCAGCAAAAAACACCTTTGACTATTATCAAAAAGTGCAAAAGCTTAAAGCCCATCCGCTCAGCGAAGCCGGCAGTAAACGTGTGCGGGTAACGGGTAACGGGTAACGGGTAACGGGTAACTGGAACTATTGCTTAAAGTAACTCATATGTAGGCACCGCCATGAACAAAATTAAGCGTGAAGAAATTTTTGCGAGACTAAAAACAGATAATCCTAAGCCTGAAACTGAGTTGAATTTTAGTAATCATTATGAACTTTTAGTGGCAGTAGTCCTTTCAGCGCAAGCCACAGATGTTAGTGTTAATAAGGCGACTAATGGCTTGTTTAAAGTGGCCAATAACCCTCAAGCCATGCTTGACCTAGGCATTGATCGTCTCAAGACACATATTAAAACGATTGGTCTTTTCAACAGCAAAGCCAAGCACATAATGCAAGCAGCTCAGTTATTGGTATCGCATCACGAAGGCGCAGTGCCCAGTACTAGAGAGGCTCTAGAGGCCTTGCCTGGAGTTGGAAGAAAAACAGCTAACGTAGTCCTGAATACCGCCTTTCGGCAAATTGCTATGGCCGTGGACACACATATCTTCCGTTGGGCTAATCGCACCCGTGTGGCACCGGGAAAAGACGTGGTGGCGGTAGAAAAGCAGCTGCTTAAGTTTGTTCCTAAGGAGTACTTATTAGATGCTCACCACTGGATGATCCTCCATGGGCGTTATATTTGTGTAGCCAGAAAACCCCACTGCGGTGCTTGCACTATAGAGGATCTTTGTGAATTTAAGCAAAAAACGTCAGATTAAGTTTTCATTAACACAGCTTGGCATTTTCTAAAAACTAGCCCATACTCAGATTAGATTATAACCAAACCATTGAAAGATTATGCCCTATGCCAAGGCTTTTGTTACGTTATGTATTGCTCCCTTTTATGCTTCTTATACTGCTTGGCTATGCAGCAATCCCCCTATGGGTTCCAAGCCTTGCAGGCTTGCTGCTCAAACCCTACAGTTGGTTAGACGTAGAAATAACTGTGGGTTACCCAAGCCATAAAAATTGGCACATAGAAGGCCTTAGTTGGCGCCAAGAACATGAGTCGGGTAGTTTTTACACCTCCCTTAGGGATTTATCCCTAACCTATACTTGGCAGTCTATTAACGCCCAACAGTGGCCCTATTTTATCGTCGGTGAGGCATTGGCGGTTATTGAAGCCAAGCCTAAAAGCCTAGCACTCATACCCAGCATCGCATTAATACCTAGCCAGTGGTTGGCTGCATGGCCCAAATTCAAGATTAATAAGTTTAATTTAGAGCTCATCACTCAAGGCCAACAGTTTGACCTTTCTGGGCAATTAGAAAACCAGCCCGAAGGTTTGAACTTAATAAGCAAAATTTTAACCCCTAGCCAGCAACAACTTTATCTTGACGCCAACTTTGGTGCCGACGATAAAGTAGATGCTAAATTATTTTCCCGCCTAGATAGTGCGCCTGTGGCTAAAATAACTTCAGCCATAAAGCGTCAAGCTGAGACCTACATGTGGCACGGCCAAGGGGCAGTCGATCTAGCCTATAGTCAACACTTATTGGCTGACTTTTTGCCAATTGATGTGGCTCAAGCTTTGATTAATCAGTGTAAGCTCAATAGCCATTGGAAGATTAACCTGCCAGCCACCATTGATGAGACTAGTCACGCAAATTTTGACAGCTGGTTAAATCAAGCCCAAGGCGAACTGCAAAGCCAAATTCAATTGTCTGCAAACCACCCAAGCCTAAAGGAACTATACTTAGACGCCAGCCTAACCCAAATATTTAACCCCAACATTAAGACGTCGTGGCGGCTAAATGAAGGCAGCAGCTTACGTATATCTCCAGCTTGGGATAATACAAAAATAGACCCGAACCTATACCAATCACTGCTTCTTGAACAAGCTCAACTGACCTTCAGTGCAGCCAGTCCCGTGGTTATAGAAAGATTACAACAACAAAGTTTATTAGGAACTAATACCAGCCTACGCCTGCTTGGTAATATTAATGCTACGTTAGAAAACACCCATTCAATGTATCAAGTATTTGGTCAATTATCAGAACTTCAAATGCATGCGATCAACCATTGGCAAGGACTGGCTAAGTTAAGTGGCTATTACCTAGCCCAAACTGAAGCTAACCCATGGATGACACAACTGCCGATAGATTTGCGCCAGCTACAGTTTTTAAGCAACGTCGCGTTTGATTTTGATCCCAAACAATGGCATTTCAAGGTTCAGCCTAAAAGCAAAATTTCTGCAACGCAAGTAGAAAGTCGTCGTCAGGCAGGTATTGTGCAACTATTTGCTAGCGACAAGCTTAACCTAACCAATGACCAGATAATTGAATTAGCTTACTTGCCTAGTCAAGATTACTGGACCTGGTCTAACGCTTCTGTGCACTTAAGACCAGAGTCTATTCCTAGTCAAGGTCTTGAAATCAAACTTGGCGATGGATCAACTTTATTATCTAATCAACCTTTACAGGGGTCTTTTGAATTGCGGCCTACATCGGTCAACCTTCCCGACTGGCCTCCTTTTCAAGCACAGTCCACAGGTCAATTAAATTGGCTTGATGGCCAATTAAACATCAGTTTCACTTCTCAATTACCACCTTATATTAACGCCATAGATGGACAATATATGTGGCAAGCAGACAGTGCTGAGCATCAGTTGTTATTACAAGTAAAGGGTGTGGACTTACCACCTTTAATGCCGCAACTTAATCAACTAGAAAATACGCTTCAACTGCCTGCTCCTCTGTTAGCCAATATGACACGTGGGGTGGTAGATTATGAGGCTGATTGGCATTGGAATGACGCTCAACTAACGGGTGTTCAAAAATTCAATTATTTCTCTGTTGATGCCCATACTAAGAGCCTAAATGTTACCGACCTAGCTGGCCAAAGTGAGTTTACTTATCAGCTTGCACGCCCCAAAAATACTTCCACCCCTAGCCAAGGTGGAGGTTTTCAAGACGCAATTACTGGACAACTTGATGGCCATCATCAAATTAACGCCAAGCAGCTAAGCTGGGGTACAGGCACTGAGAAAACACTCCTCAAACCAAAATTGACCTTTAAAACCCAAGGCTGGTCTGAAGTGCAATATGAAGTCGAAAAAATTAATGCTCAGTGGCTAGGTGGGCGTGTGTTGGGGCAAGCTGTGGTGATTCAGTCCACAGGTTTAACTAAACTACCAATAAGTGTTGAGGGCATCAAGCTTAAGCGCCTAATAAAGTTGGCCAATACGCCCAATCTTAATGCCTCTGGAGAAGTTTCTGGGGTGATTAATGTGGCTTTAAACCTAACGCCTGGGATTGAAAAAACATGGCGTTTGACAGATGCGAGTCTAGCAAGCAGCAAAGTTGGCACCATTAGATACCTCCAAACTGAAACTTTAGAAGGTGTGCAAAAGTCAAATGATGACCGCTATTTAGAACAGATACTTAGCGAGTTCAAATTTCAACAACTGTCAGCAGAATTAACTCAAACTGAGGATGAGAAGATGCAGTTGTTAACCCGCTTTATTGGCTCAAATGATTATTTTGAGGAAGGAAGAAAAGTTGATTTCAGCCTCACTCTAACGCCTCAACTGAATTAAAAAGCCGATTTAGGTATGCCAGCGGGTGTTCAGGGCTAGCGCCCGTTTGTTGACTTATTTGGCTACGACATGAGTAACCCGTTGCCAATACGGTTCCACTTTTGGTAAGCGATGCTTGAGCCGCCTGTTGCCAACTTATTTTATAGAGTTTAGTAGATATTAAGCGATGCTTATCCTCATGGCCAAAGGTGCCTGCCATGCCACAGCAACCTACAGCTGGAGTCTGCAGTTGGATTGAAAACTTAGCAAAAATATGACGCCAGACGTCTAAATTCATAGTCACTAAAGCGTTTTCTGAACAATGACCAAGTAAAGACACCTGATATTGGCTTGGGTTTTTGAGCTTAGGTAGCTGCATTTGGTGCAGATGATTAGTCAGCCATTCTTGCAATAACAGCACTGCCGGTACCTTCTCGGTACCTAACCTCTGGCAATATTCATCACGGTAAGTTAAGCCCACACTTGGATCAATGGCAACCAACTTAAAGCCCTGCTCACTAGGCACTTGCAACTGTCTAATCACCCTAGCAGCTTGGCGATCAAATGCCTGTAAGAAACCCTTCACATAGAGCGGCTTACCTGAGGGCATGATGGGCATAATGAGGGGTTTAAAACCCATATAAACCAGGCAGGAGAGAATGCCTTGCATTTGCGGTAGGTCATAACAGCTACTAAAGACGTCTTGTACTATTAAAGGGTGGCGTTGTTTCTCTAGCTCTGTCAAACCTTGAAAACTATTTTTACACCAAACTGCGACACCTTCTATACCAACCAGTTGGTTGATCCCGTAGGCATGAACTTGAGGCATATTCACCAAACCAAATATTTTTTTGATCAACCAACGACTAGGCCGCAGTTGCGTCAAAGCATTACTTAAACCTGCCATTTTACTGGCATAAATTCCAAGGTGTTCTACCAAACCAACAACGTAGTCACCTAAAGGTCGTCTATTACGACTATAATAATGTTGTAAAAAACGGCTGCGGTAAGTAGGTATATCAACTTTAATCGGGCAGGCAGTGGTGCAGGCCTTGCAGGCTAAGCAGGTTTGCATCGATCGGTAGACCTGATTCTCAAGCTCTGGGTCAGCACCACCTTGAGACTCTTGCTTTAACCATTCTCGCAATAGGCTTGCCCTGCCCTTAGGCGACTGCACACGGTCTTTGGTGGCCTTATAAGAAGGGCACATCGCAGATTCGGCTTGATAGTTAAAACAAGCACCATTACCATTACAAGCGACAACCGGTTGCCAATGCTCAATAATAGCTTCACCTATGTGAAGATCTTGGCTACCTCGAGTGCGTGGGTCATCCACCTTAACTAACCCTTTGTCAGTGTCAACGGGGCTACATATTTTACCAGGGTTAAGTTGATTGTGAGGGTCAAACCAAGTCTTTATACGCCGCATGTCATGATACAGTTCTGCACCTATGGTTTCTTCTGTGTATTCACTCCTAAAACCTTTGCCGTGTTCACCCCACATTACGCCTTGGTATTTTTGCACTAAGGCCTGTACTGCATCAGAAATTATTCTTAATTTTAAAGCATCCTCAGGGTCGCGCATATTGAGTGCAGGTCTTACATGCAAACAGCCTGCATCGACATGACCATACATCCCATAAAAGACTCCCATGCTATCAAGTAGCTGTCTAAATTCGACAATATAGTCGGCTAAATGTTGAGGGGGGACTGCCGTATCTTCTACAAAAGCAATGGGCCGTTTTAAACCCGCAAGGTTACCTAACAGGCCCACACCTTTTTTACGCAACTCCCAAAAGTCTGCGATTACTTTAGCTGAGCAGATACGTTCATAACTAGCATGCTTAGCCGTTAATTCAATACAGATTCCATCCAGCTTAGCCGCTAGTTCAAGGCTGTCCATGGCACCAAATTCAACCAAATTAATAGCCGCCAATTTATTGATGTTCTGTTGGTCTAGATAGTCAGCAACTTGAGGCCAAATAACATCTTCTTTAGCCAGTTTGAGAACAGTATCGTCAATAGTTTCTATGGCGTCAGGGTTTAGTTGCACTAGCAAATTAGCATCGCGTAAAGCCGCATCAAAGGATTGGTACCTTAACACCAGCAACTCCTTTGCCCGAGGGATAGGGGTTAGCTTAAGGGTTAATTCCGAAACTAATGCCAAGGTGCCTTCAGAGCCACAAATGAGCTTACTTAAGTCAAAGCCCTCATCGCTTTGAATATGTGCCAAATTATAACCTGTCATAAAGCGGTTGAGTTTAGGAAAACGAGCATTGATTGCAGACTGTTTTTGGTTTACCAGGTCACTTACCTGTTGATATAACTTGGCCACCTCGCCACCGGCTTTAATTTTTAATCCTAAGCTTTCAGTAGACATCGCTTCACTAGTAATCTGTTGGCCATTGGATAATACCAAGTTTAGTCCCAACACATGGTTACTGGTGCGTCCATAGATACGCGAGCCTTGACCACAAGCATCTGTACTAGCCATACCCCCTAAGGTAGCCCGATTACTGGTGGACAAAGTGGGAGCAAAAAACACACCAAATGGCCTTAGGTAATCATTAAGTTGGTCTCGAATAACACCAGCCTGAACCTTCACCCAACCGGCTTCTAGATCAATATCTAGTATATTGGTTAAGTGGCGCGAGCAATCTATCACTAAGCCATCGGTTAAAGACTGGCCATTGGTGCCTGTGCCACCGCCGCGTGGGGCAAAATAAATATCATTAAATTTTGCTTGCGCCGCTAGGGTGAAAATAGTTTTTAGATCATTTTCATGTTTTGGGTAAAGCACCCCTTGGGGCAATAACTGGTAAACGCTGTTGTCAGTGGATGCAATGAGTCGATCTGTTTGATGGGGTGAAATTTCACCTACAAAGCCATTTTTTTCCAAGCTATTAAGGAAGTTTACGAATTGTTCTGCTGGGTCAATAAGAAACTGTTCACTGGGCATTTTTGAGGTGTCACATTAGCTTAACTAAGATCCTCTAATTGTAACGCAATGGAGTTAATTTTCCCATTGCACGCTCACACTAGAAGACCAAAACACAAGCTTTAAATGGTGTTTTTAAGCCATTTACTGTATGCTCCTGCGCCCTAACACCCCTTATTATAGAGATACTCCATGTCATTTGCCGAACTTGGTCTTGAGCCACGCTTATTAACCGCAATACAGAGCAAAGGTTATACCGTTCCCAGCCCTATCCAAGAAAAAGCGATTCCAGCCATTTTGGCTGGTAAAGACGTGATGGCCGCCGCTCAAACCGGCACTGGAAAAACGGCAGCTTTTACTTTGTCGTTATTACAAAATCTTGCACCTGGCACTCGTGCCGGAGCGAACCAAGTGCGAGCATTGGTGCTAACACCCACGCGTGAATTAGCCGCCCAGGTGGCAGAAAGTGTCTCCACCTATGGAACAGACCTACCATTAACATCAGCTGTAGTATTTGGTGGTGTGAAAATCAATCCACAGATGGTGCGCTTACGCCGAGGTACGGACGTGCTGGTAGCTACTCCTGGCCGCTTACTAGATTTATATAACCAAAAAGCAGTTAAATTTGATGACCTAGAAGTTCTTATCCTTGATGAAGCTGACCGCATATTAGACATGGGCTTTATTAATGACTTAAAGAAAATTATGTCATTTTTACCTAAAAAACGCCAAAATTTAATGTTCTCAGCCACCTTTGCTGATGAAATTCGCAGTCTTGCCAAAGGTTTAATGAACAACCCTGAGGAAATTAGTGTAAGCCCAGCCAACACTACCGCTGCTGGCGTAAAACAGCGGATGTGCCCGGTTGATAAAAAGCAAAAACCGGCACTTCTTCAAGAGCTTATTGTGACCAATAACTGGTCCCAAGTGTTAGTATTTTGCCGCACTAAACATGGCTGCAACAAACTTGCTAGGTGGCTTGTGGGTGGTGGAATTAGTGCTGATGCTATCCATGGTAACAAAAGCCAAGGTGCTCGCACCCGCGCTCTGGCAAAGTTTAAAGCCGGTGAGGTAAAGGTATTAGTGGCCACCGACATAGCAGCACGGGGTTTAGACATCAAACAGTTACCACAGGTTGTTAACTATGACTTACCTAACATTGCCGAAGATTATGTTCACCGTATCGGCAGAACCGGTCGTGCCAGTCAAACGGGTGAGGCTATCTCACTTGTTTGCGCCGATGAAATTGAATATTTAGAGTCGATTGAATACTTAATTCAAAACCATATTGAGCGTGAGTATATTGCTGGCTATGAGCCCGGCCATGCCGTGCCTGAGTCCCGCGATATTCGTGCGCCAAGCAATAAAAAACCCAAGAAGCCTAAGTTAAGAAATCAAGACGTCACTCAAAATGCACCGCAGCAGCGCAAGCCAAAAGTTAAGTCGCCACTAGCCAACAGCAATCAAAGAAGGGCGCCTAAGCCAAGCGCAAATGCCGATAATAATTCGGCCAAAAAACCTTCCTCTAACAGTCCTTGGGATAAAAATAATACTGGCCGCGGTGGAGGCCCCACTAAGCGACTGTAATCCCCCGTAAATTAAGATCAGTTTTAAGTAGAATTTTCTCGTACACTAAACGAAGGAGATCTACATGAAAAAATCAAGATTTACCGACAGCCAGGTCATGGCTATTCTGAAAC
>MDTF01014714.1_pt1 | contig 13838 bp, 13 predicted proteins | sample 811191 | NCBI WGS metagenome assembly MDTF01 (sample SAMN05326649, study PRJNA326480) | marine metagenome | isolation source: seawater | place: Southern Ocean | collected 2011
AGTCCAGTGTAAATTTATCAAGTCAGGATTAAGTTTATCAATTTTTTTTTGTATGTCATTTGAGAAAAAAAATGCAATAGAGTTTGTTTCTTTATTTTTTAATAAATATTTAAAATATTTTCTTACTAACAAATTTTTTATATAAAAATTAAAATTGCTTAATCTATTATTAGGATAGAGAATTTTTTTTTGAGGTATTTTCTTTGGAATATATAAATACGATTCAATTTTTTTTTTTAACAAATCTTTATGAAGTTTAAATACATAATTAGCAGCACCACCCTCAAAAGTTCCATTTATGTGCAAAATTTTCATATTTTTTTTATTACCTTTTTAAATATATTCATATTTCTATCTGTTTGATTTCTTTTGAATTCAATTAAGAAAATTTTTTTTTTTGTTTCTTTTGTGATTTTTTTAATAATATTTTCTTTATTTTTATAAATTTTAATTTCTTCTAAATTATATTTAAAACTTTTTTTTCTCTTCTTACTTCTAGAAATGTTTAATCTCTTATTTGATCTTATATAAATTAATATATCTATCTTTGGCAATGAATTGATATAATTTTTATATAGAAAATCTTTGTTTATTTTTAGATTTTCATGAATAAAATAGATAGCTCTATGTCTAAAACCCTCTGAATTTATAATTATTTCTTTTTTTATTTCATGATAAATTCTTAACGCTGCTTCATTCTTAAAATAATAAAAGTGTTTTTTAAATTCCTTATTATTATTTTTTGTAAAAAAAAAGAAATTTAAATTAATTATTGTTAATTTTGTATACCTAAATAAAAACATCATAAAAAAAAAAAATTTTCAATATTTTAGAAAGAAAATTAAAATTATTAGTTAATATTTTATCTTTACTTAAAGTTTTTTCGATTTTTTTTTTATAAAATGATTTACCGCTTGCTGGCATTCCTATAAATTCAATATATATTTTTTTCACAATTTCTTATTTTAAATTCTAATCTAAAGTTTCTAGTAATTGGTTTTCTAAATTTAAAACCTGATCACATTTTTTTAATATGGATGGGTTGTGAGAAATTAGTATTACCGTTATATTTTTAATCGAGAACAAGCTATTTATTATTTGTACTTCATTATCCTTATCTAATGAACTAGTTGGTTCATCTAATATTAAAATTGAAGGATTTAAGTACATTGCTCTAGCAATACCTATTCTTTGAAGTTGACCACCTGATATCCTGGCTCCATTGTGTCCAATCCAGGTATCTAGTTTTTGAGGTTGTTTTTCTATGAAATCACTGATTTGTGATATTTTTATAGCATTAATTAAATTTTCTTTATTTATTTTTTTTTCGTTGATGCCATAGCAGATATTATTTCTAATTGATTCGTCTATTAAATGTATTGATTGCGGCACATATCCAATCTTTCTATGCCACTCTTCCAAATTTTCGAAAATACTTCTTTCATCGCATAGTATGTCTCCTCTATCTGGCTTTAATAAACCCAAACATATTGACAATAGTGTTGATTTACCAGATCCAGATGGTCCTGTGATACCAATTTTTTGATTTTTTTTAATATTAAATTTTATATTTTTTAAAATTACACTTTTAGAATTCTTGTATGAAAAACTAATATTTTTAAATTCGAGAACATTATCAAAAGTAATTTTTTCTTTAACTATTCCAATTTTATTTTTTTCTTTAAGGTTTTGATTATTTATATCTTCAAAAATTTCGTATATATTGTTTAAGGAAACATGATGAAATTTATATTGATTTAATCCTACCAAAATACTTCCAACACTTGGAATGAACCTTATCAAACCTACAACTAGTAAAGTTAAAGTAGGTAAAATCGAGTCAAAACTCAAGCTTGATTTAAATAGAAAAAAAACTATCAAGGCTATCGCTAAAACTGAAAAAGTTTCTAGTATTATTCTTGGAAGTCTTACAACAAAAGTTAAAATTGTTTCCTGATGTGTCGATCTATAATTGTTTTGTGAAAATGTATTCAGTACAAACTCTTCTCCTCTAATAATCTTAATAAATTTTATTAAAGAAAAGCTTTCTTGTAAATTTTTAAGTTTTAAAGTTCTATGTTTTTTTGCCGTTTCTCCTCTAATTTTTAAACTTTTTTTAAAAAACGTGAGAAAAAAGATAATTGGAAAAGCAAATATAGCTAAGTTTATAAGTAGAATTTTAATACTTACAAAAATTAACATCACAAAAATCATTAAAATTATTAGAGATTCTTTAAATATATTGAAAATACTAAAAACTACTGACGTTGATCTTTTTATATCCTCAATATTTTGTATCAATTTAGACGGATTGTTTTCTGAAAAAAAAAGTATTCTTTGTTTTAAATAATAGGAATAAAGTTTATTTGCATGCTCTAGATTTACTTTTTTTAATGTACTTAGTTCATAAAAATTAAAAAATAAATTATATAAGGCCTTGATAAAAAAAATTATAATAATTAGAAGTAAACCGTAAAATGATCTTTGTTCGACAGACATACCATTTAGTTTGTTAGTCAAATAATCATTGTTAAAAAAATCAATTATTGTTGAAGGCTCAACTATTGCAAGAATATAAACTGGCAAAGAACCAATTGAGATTGTTTCTATAAAAATTAATGGAAGTGAAATAAAGAATAATAAATATATTCTTTTTTTTTGATTTTTATCTAAGATATATAAAATTTTTTTTATCATAATGTTCTAATAATAGAATAAATTTTTTTGAGAAATTGATTTAACAGTTGGATAAAGTTGTTTTTTTGAACAGTTGATATAAGCATATTTTGATGGAATAATATTTCTAGGTTTGTTCATGTTGTTTATTCTCATTTTCCAATCATTAGGAATTACAGTTGGCATATTAAAAAACATTGCTTCATATAAAACACTTGACTCATCTGTTACCAACAAATCTGCAGCTGATAAGCAAGTAAATATATCCGATTTTGGAGGTAAAATTGTGACATCTTTATATCTTTTTTTTGATATTTTTGCATTATTTTTTATACTTCTATCATGATTATAAAAACCTATTTCAACATTTTTACTTAAGTCTTTTGAAAATTCAGTTGCAAAACCTCTTTCATAAGTTTTTTTTTTTTAAATTTTTCCAAGTATTTTTTTCTAAGTGATCTGTGTAAAAAAATGTAATCTTCTTTTTCATTAAACAGACTTTTGATTAATTAAAACATTTTTAAAATTTTGAAAAATTCTATCATTGGATAAATCTATTTTCTTGGCTAATTTTTTTGTAATTTTATGTATAAATTCATCTTCATTTAAAAATTGTTGGAACATTTTTTTGGATTTTATATCTGCTCGTAAATAGTTGGATATTAAGATTTTATCCTTTTCTATGTGTGAATTTTTAAATACCAATAAATAAAATAGTTTTTTTGCTGCTATTATCTGTTTTGTATTTAATTTAGATAACAGTTTATAATTAGATAGTTTATTGATATAATCTTTAACATTTCTTGGGTTATGTGTAATATTAAAATTTGAATAAAATGTTTCTCCCGCCAATAATGGTTTTTTTCCAAAACAAGCTGTTTCCAATCCTATGGTTCCTCTTCCGGTTATAATTAAATCAGAAAATTTGATTAATGAAAATGTACTAAATTTATTTGGACAAATAACTATATTTTGAACTTTCTTATTTTTTATCAATTCATGTATTAAATTTTCTTCTTTATATTTATAGCTTGTTGGATGTATTTTTATTATCCAAAGAGAATCAATATCTTTTTCTGCGTGCTTGACCGTTGTTTGAAATTGATCATAATAATCATCAAATATTAATTTCCCAGCTTTATGATTTGCATCTGAAAAACAATGTGGGGCATAAAAAACAATTCTTTTAAAACTTTTTCTTTTAAAATGAAAAATTTTTAAGAATTCTGCTTTATTTATTTGTTTTTTATTACGATACGCATCTTTGGCAGTAAAATATTTAATTTTTCCACTATATCTATCTTTTATCATTATATTAAATTTTTTTTTCCAGTCTTTATCAAAAATTTTCTTATCTTTTAAAAATTTTAGATCTAAAATATATTCAATTTTTTCTGCTTCTATAGGTTTTTTGTATATCCTTAATCTACTACTTAAAACATTCAAAACTTTGATATTTTTCTTTAATGCTATTCTCATACCTAGAGCCGCATTAGAAGCATAAGTGTGTGTGGGGGATATAACATATTCATATGATTTTTTAGATATTATTTGCTCCAGAAAATTAATTTTAAATATTATGATATAAAGTAATCTTAAAAAGTTTTTATTTATTAAGTTTCGATTTAAAAAATTATGATTATTTCTTATATATTCGTCATAAATTAGATCTCCAAAATAAATACCTTTTAATGAATAATTATTGATAAACCAAGATCTTCCAAAGCAAAATAGTTTAACAGCACTGAAAAAAAAATTTATATTTACTAAAAAAAATAATCTTATATCTGTAAAATTTTCTTTAATATTTATACTAATATTTTTTTTAATACCAAATGACTTATAGATTTTCGATATGATATTTTCTTTTGAAACACTATTTAATAGATCTACATTAAATAAAAAATCTTTATTCAAAGTATAGGCTAAAAATGAATTCATTATAGCACTTTCTGCTATACCTCTATCAATTAAAAGTACCTTTTTTTTAGAAAATTTATTATTTATCTTAAAAAAATTTTTTTTTATAAAATTGTTTACAATTTTTTTATTCATATTTATCTAAAAATAATCATACCCATTTGAAGTTATTTTAAGATTTTTTTTAGTCATGTTCTAACAGTCAACAGTATATAGAGTCCACTTAAAGAATGGTCAATCTAATAAATATTAATGAATTAAGTAAAAATTTTGTTATAGTGACTTTTTTACTATTGAGAATATAATCAATTAAAACCTATTATAAACAACAAAAAAAAATGAAAATCAAAGATATTCAATTATTTACTTTTCAGGCTGGATGGAATGAATGGTCATTCATAAAAATTGAAACTGGCTCGAATATATCTGGATGGGCTGAATGCACCGATACATTTAAAAATTTAAATGGATTTTGTGGAATATTAAAAGACTTTAAAAATATAATTTTGAATGAAGACTCTTTAAATATTGAAAGAATATTATGGAAGCTAAAAACTAAATCAAAAAGTAACCCTGGTTCATTAATTCAAAGAGTTATTTCAGCAATTGAAAACGCATTGTGGGACATATCAGGAAAAAAAAATCAAGCTCCCGTATATAAATTATTGGGCAAAAGTTATAGAAAAGAAATAGAAATATATTGGTCTCATTGTGGAACAACTAGAGTAAGAACTCCTCAATTTCTTAATAAGCCACCAATAAAATCACTAACAGATGTTAAAACTTTTTGTGAAGAAGTTAACAAAACAGACTTTAAAATTATAAAAACAAATTTAGCATTATTTAATGATGGCCCAAAAATTTATATGCCAGGGCACAATATAGCTTTTGAAAACCCATCATTGGAGCTAAAAGAAGAGATACTTACCGAGATTATTAATTGGATCCAAGAATTAAATTCACACTTAAATAAAGATATCTATATTGCTGTTGATTTAAATTTTAATTTCAAGATAGAAGGATTAATCAAAATTTCAAAATCTTTAGAAAAATTTAGAATTAAATGGCTAGAGATTGATAGTTATTCTACGGAACCTTTGTCTTTACTAAAAGAAAAAACAAATATACCAATAATTACTGGAGAAACAATAATGGAGCTTTCTAGCTTAAAAAAATTTATAAATAAAAAATTTGTAGATTGTATATCAGTAGATTTGATTTGGAATGGATTAACAGAGTCCAAAAAAATTTCTGATTTTTGTAAAGAAAAAAGTCTCGATATAACAACTCATAATTATAATGGTTATCTTGGAACTTTTATGTCTGCAAACTTTGCTGCTTCTGTACCTAATTTTTATATAGGTGAAATGGATATTGATGAAGTAGATAATTTAGATGAAGTTTTCAGCCATTCACCAAATCTCCTTGGTAGATTTATGGAAATACCAAATAGACCAGGATGGGGTTGTGATTTAAATGAAAAAAAATTAAAAAAATTCTTTAGTGCAAAAAGTTAGTATTGGAATAATTGGGCTAGGGGGAATTGGTACATTAATCGCTTCATTACTGAAAGAAAAAAAATATACGGTTTTTTCTAATAAAAAAACAAAAAAAAAAAAAATAAAGATTAATCTAAAAAGCAAATATTATGGAGATTTAACTTCAGAAGTGAAGATAGACCCTTATTTAAAAAAAGTAGATATAATTTTTATTTGCACAAAATTTCCTTTTTTAAAAAAAAATTTACATAATATTAGAAATAAGAAAGCTCTAATAATTCCATTTTTAAATGGTCTATCTCACTTTAAAATTTTAAAAAAAAAATTTGGAAAAAATTGTTTTGTATCTAATATTGGTAAGGTCGTTTCAAAGAAACATACTAAATATGAAATTATACACGAATCAAATAATCAACCAGAAGTTTTAATTTCTTCCTTTAATAAGAGAAAAGATGATGTAACTAAGGTTAAGAAAATTTTAAATGATATTAAATTTAAAATAAAAATTAAAACAAAAGATCAGAATGTTATTTGGAACAAACTAATTAGACTAAGCGCAATATCATCAATAACTTCTCTATATAACTGCAATTTAGGGAAGATTAGAAAATCAAAATTTAAAATGAATCAATTAAATATGCTTTTAAAAGAAAGCTTACAAATTTCTAAAGAAGCGTATGGTTTTAATGAAAAATATACCAATATTCACAAAGTTATTAAATCTTTTCCAGATAATCTTACAACATCATTGCAAAGAGATATTAACTCAAATCTTAAATCAGAGTTAGAAACTCAAATAGGGGCTATCCTAAAATTATCAAATGATTATGATGTTGATATGCCTATGCATAAAAAAATTTATCTTGAACTTAAAAAAAAATGTCAAAAAAAATATTAGCTATAATAGGATTACGATCTGGTTCCAAAGGATTAAAAGATAAAAATATAAAGAAACTTTCGGGAAAACCATTATTTGCTCATATTTTAGATGCTGCAAAAAAATCTAAACATATAAATAGAATAATACTGTCAACTGACTCTACGAAATACAAAAAAATAATAAACAAATGTGGAGGCGAAACTCCGTATATGAGACCAAAAAAATATTCTAATGATGACTCTCCAGAAATACATTTTATAAGAGATCTATTAAACTATTTAAAAAAAAAAGAAAAATATGTTCCTGATATAGTTGTAAGATTATTAGCAACTTGTCCTTTTCAAAAAACTACAGATATTGACAAAGCCATAACTCTTGTTTTAAAAAATAAATATCAATCCTCTGTGGTCATTTCAAAAGCGAAGCAGCACCCTGGAAAAGCATTAAAAATTGTTGGTAAAAACAAAAAATTTGTTACAACTTATTTTGGAAATAACCCTTTAAAAGTTGGATCAAAGTTAAATAGACAAGAATTTCCAGACGCTTATTTTAGATCAAATGTTTTAGTTTGTAAAAAAAAAGTAATTGAGAAATATAATTCACTGTCCTCAAACAAGACTGGTTTTGTAAAGATTCCTTACCAAATTGATATAGATTGTTTAGAAGATTTTAAATACGCAGAATATATTATAAAAAAAATGTAATATTTTTTTTCATTAATTATATATGGTAAATACAAGTTAAAATGTATAAAACTTTTTAAACAACAATTTATGAATACAAAAAAATTATATAAAAAATTAGGAAAAACTCCTTTAATTATAGCTGAGGTTGGTCAAAATCATCAAGGCTCTTTGAGCCTAGCAAAAAAATATGTAAAAGAATTTTCTAAATCTGGAGCAGATATTGTTAAATTTCAAGCTAGGGATAACAAAACCTTATTTTCAAAAAAAGCATATAATAAAAATTATGATAGTGAAAGTTCGTTTGGTAAAACTTATGGAGAACATAGAGAGAAGTTAGAATTAAGCTTTAAAGAACTTAAAGAAATTAAAAAAGAATGTGAAAAAAAAAATTTATATTTTATGATCACACCATTTGATGAAAAAAGTCTCAAACTAGTTTCAAGATTAAATGTAGACATCATAAAGATTGCGTCGTTTGATCTAGGAAATCTGCCTTTTATAAATCTAATAGCAAAACAAAAAAAAATTGTGGCTATAAGTACGGGTGGAGGAAATTCTAAAGAAATAGAAGAAAGTGTACGTGTACTTAAAAAAAATAAAATTAAGATAATTCTACTTCATTGTGTCTCTGAATACCCTTGTCCTCACGACCACCTTGGCCTAGAAAATATTAATATTCTTAAAAAAAAATTTCCTAATTGTATTATTGGAATTTCAGATCATTTTAATGGAATCTTATCTGGACCAATTGCTTACCTTCAAGGTGCAAGAGTTTTTGAAAAACATGTTACATTAAATAGGGCGTGGAAAGGTACAGATCATAGTTTTGCTTTAGAGCCTGAGGGTTTTAGAAGGTTTGTAAGGGACATTCATAGATCTCCTGAAATGTTAAAATCAAAGAATAAAAAATTAATTGGTAAAGAGCCAGTTTTTATTAAATTAGGAAAATCTTTAATTACAACTAAAAACCTCAAAAAAGGTGAAAAGATTAAATTAGAAAATCTAAGTGGAAAAATATTTGAAAAAAACTTAATTTTAGTTAGGTACTCACATAAGATAATTGGACTCACTGTTAAAGCTCCAATTAAAAAAGGAGATCCAATACTTTTAAAATTCCTAAAATGAAAAAAAAACAAGTTAAAGTAATTTTTCCATCAAAAAAAACAATTGGTAAAAGAACTTGGGGCAAAGAGACATTGTTAGCTCTTATACCAAAGGTATTAACACTAAAATTATTAGAAATTAAAAAAGGTCAAAAAGGTGGAATTCAGTATCACCACAAAAAAAATGAATGTGGTTATGTTCTGACAGGAAAATTATTAATCAGATTTGACAAAGGTAACAAAAAATTATCAAAAAAAATATTATCTACTGGAGATGTTTTTCATTTTCCGCCAGGTTCCATTCATCAAGAAGAGGCTATTACCAATTGTAAGATTTTAGAGGCATCTAGTCCACATTTTAATGATAGAGTTAGAGTGGATGATATTTATGGATTTTCTAAAGAGTTAGGATTACCTTCGACTAAGAAAAAAAATGTGATTAAAAAATGATAATCACAATAAACAAATATGCCGAAAACTTTATTGCCTCCTGATTATACAATTTATGATGATAAAAGATTTTGGAAAAAAATGGGTGGTAAGGCTGTAAGAACTGTCGCAATGGAACTTAGTAGAGGCTTTCATGGAGTTGCTCTCTTTACCTGAGGAAGTGTCATTTTTATTGGATTGGGGTCAAAGTTTTTTATAAAAAACATTTATAGCAGAATTACTGGATCTTTATTAGGTGCTACCTTGTTCTTTATAATTACTAATTTTGGTGTATGGTCTCTTGGATCATACGATTATACTTTAGTCGGGTTAATGACGAGTTATACTTTAGCCATACCATTTTTTGCATATAGCTTGATATCAACTTTTGTCTTTGCAGGAATTATAGAGAGTGTTTATAGGTTTGTTTTAATAAAAAATACACATTTTTTTCTAATTAGATATCACAGAATTAATATATTTAGAATTTTTTGTAAAACGCAATGTCAAATTTTTTAAATTATTCCTAACATAATTATCATTTGATGAGTCATATTTAATTTCTATAATAGGTCTCGAGTCAACTTTGCATAAATCAAAATTATCAATTTCTCTTAAATTTTTATAAAAAATCTCGTAATCAATAGTAGCTCTAATTTTTTTATTTTGTGAAACAAAGTACTTTCTTCTGTAATGTGTAGATGAAATTATTCTATATTTTTTTAGAAAACTTAGTTTTTTAGACAATATTAAATAAATTAAACTTAAATTTTTTTTAGAAAAATTTTTAAAAAAATTGTTAAAAGCATATATTTTTTTTGTATTTAAGTGACCTTTTTTAAATTTTATTTCAAAATTAGGATTTTTTATTTTATCGATTTTACCATACCATCTTAATCTAAGTTTTTTTTTAAAGTTATTTCCATCTAAATTTTCTCTTAGTGAAGTGAGACTTTCTTTTTCAAAATAAATAGAATTTACAAATCTATCTTCATATTGTTTTGTAAAATTAAAATTAGATCTTAAAAAAGCAGACTCAACTTTTTCTATATTGTAGTTTTTACTTAATACAAATTTTCTCTCAAATCTAAATTTAATATCTTTCATTATAAATCTGATTATAGATAATTTTAATCATCTTTTTTATCTAATAGTTTAAATTTTTTTTTATAAATTACAGGAATTAGTTTGCTTGAGATCAAGCCAACTGTTTTATCATTTAAGACAATTTTAGATTTATGATCTTTTACCCATTTAATATGATAATTATCTATATCTATTTTATCTTTCAAATAAATTTTTGATGGAGTGTATTCGATTTTTTTTTCATATGCTGCAAAAGGAAACATCACATTTTTCATTGTAATATTTTTTGCATCTATTACAGATCCATCTTTACTCGCCAAACCTACATAAGATTTGTCAGCCATAACATCTGCTATATTTATTATAGAATTTTCTCCAACACTAACAAGCTTGTCTCCAATATTTTTAAAAATTACATTTTTAATTGAAGCATTTGATCCTGAGAAATCTATAGCATCGTTGTATATATTGATAAATTCTAAATTCTTCATTTTCCCTTCACTAAAATCGACGTCTATTGCATCCGATGAGTTTTCAAAAAATCTAGCATTATCTATATAAAAACTTGAATTAAAAATATTAATTGCATCTTCTGATCTGATTTTTTTTACATTAATATTTTTTAAATTAACATTTGTGTTATTAAAATTTATGGCACCATAAATTAGATTTCCTGCATAGATATTGTCTATATTAGACGAAGCAAAATTTTGATAATTATTATTAAATCCATAAAGGTTAGCAATGTTTACATTTTCAAAAATTGATAATTCTTTTGTATCTGTTATGATGATTCCACCCCCAAGATTGCCTTCTTTTCCTCCAATAAAAATTTTTTTTTTATCTTGTCCAATAACTTGCCATGGTGAATTTGAATAGATGAACGCATGATTACCTAAAATAATTTTTTGTAGTGGATCAATTATTACTTTATGGTTTTTTGGTATAAAAACAATTTCATTAATCTCAGTAATATTTTTTTTAAGCTTTAATAAATTTTTTTCATGCAATTGAAAATATTTTTTATAATTTTTAATTTTAAAAAAATTATTAAAATTATTTGAACTATTATATTTATTTATCTCATAGAATAAATCTTTATTGTCTAATTGATTTGTAAATCTAACCTTGTCACATTCTTCAAACATTTTTGAGTTATCAAATTTTATAATGTTATTTTTTTTTGAAAGATCAACTAGATCTGAAATATTATGAGTATAAGAATTGCAAAAAAGTTTAGCATTTTTAAGAACAATATTATTATTATCAAATGATGAAAATTTTACTTCTTCATGGTTAGATTCTATGAATAATTTTTTTTTATTTATTTTAAATTTATTCCTTAAAAAATTTGCTCTTCTATAAGTGTCTTTTTTATCAAAATAATATATCCCTATGCCTGATTTTCTCGAGCTATCATAGTCATATATATAGTTATCTTCATATATTCCAGCTGTGATTCTCTTAATATCTTTTTTTCTTTTACTAAAAAACTCATCTAAAAATATTTTTTTCCCTATTTCGTTTATTGCTTTAATATATTCTTCATAAAACTCTTTATTTATATTCTCTCCACTATAAAAAAAACCTCTTGTCCATTTTAAGCCTTCTACTTCTTTTGATAAATCAAACATTGTTGTGTTTAATTCTGGTTTTAATAAAATAATGCTTTCATCAAAATTAGGTAATAATCTATGTCCATCATACCCAATTGGTTCAATTTTACCATTTATAGGATTAAAATAAAATTTTACACTTTTTAAAGCTGCTCCATGATATGTATAAGTAAGATCAACAACTGCAAAAAACCAAGCCCATTTTTTTATATCAAATATGTCATTAGAACTTTCTGTTTCATTAAAATAATTATTTAAATTTTGTGTTGCTTTTTGAGCAACACTTATATTTTCTGGTTTTGTCCAAAATTTTTTATTGTATAATTCAAATTTTGGTGTTTTTACATCTTGCTTAATTTCCTCATAGATAGAAAATATAGGACCATTTCTTCTTTCATTTCTTTCTAAAAGAGTTTTGCCAAAACCTTCTTCTAAATTGTAATAACCCAAATACTCACCATTTAAATAAAAATCATAAAAATCATATCTTATTTTAACTAAGTTTCCTTTTTTTAATATTTCATGAAAAATCCATTCATGTAAGTAATTTCGTATTCTTGGTTTCTGAAGTGAAAATTTACTAATGTGATTAAAATAATTGTCTTTTTTTAAACTAAATTTGTAGGAAGATGAACTTCTATTTTCAAAGTGTATTTTTCTATCTCCTTTAAGTCTTATATTAGTTTTTAAATTTTTTTCGTCATCATTTATTGAGCCATTCACTGTAATAAATTCTGCATGTCCTCTATTGGAAGAAGAATTTAATTTTACTGACTTAAGAATTTTTTCCCTATTTTGCTCTATCTTATAAATATTTTTCTGGTTAATGTTTAGGTAGATTTTTTTTTGACTAATAAATAATGCACTTACTTTGTGATAAAGTATTTCAGGGTAGTGCATATAATTAATAACTCCATTTAGATGTGCATAAGAAATTACTCTGTTTTTATTTCTTTCCCAATATCCTGTATTCAAAAATAAGTATAAAAATAAGGTAAAAATAAAAATACTGAAAAAAAAATATACTTTAAAAAAAAGATTTTTAATCAATCCATTTTTAAAAAAAGGGGGAAAATTTTTTTTCTTTAGCCTCATAAAGAAATAGAATCATCATTCGCAAAAATAATTTTTGAAAAATTGTTTTCTTTTTTTAATTCTCTTGTTATGTTTGTGATTGATTTAGTATTCAATAAAGATAAGTCAAAGTTAATATTAGTATTTTTATCATTAATCGACATTGAACTTAAAACTATTTGTTCACAATTTTTTGTTAGGATATTCATTGTAGATAAAAATAATTTTTCAGAATATTCTTTGTTACTTATTAAATTTAAAATTATAGTCTCCTGGTTCTTTAAATTCTTAGAATTGTCATAAAATTTATTATAGAGACTGATAACGATTAAGATAAATAGAATCCCTGTAATGGTAATTTTTATTTGCCCAGCTCCAGTTCCTAGTCCCGCAGATATTACCAAAAATAAATAAACTAGTTCCTCTGGTTCTTTAATTGCAGCTCTAAATCTTACAATTGATAATGCTCCAACTAAACCTAGAGATAGGGCTAAAGATGATTTAACGATCGTTATAATAATGCAAGTTGTTATTCCTAAAACTATAAAATTTTTAGAAAAATAATGCTTGTTATTTAAACTTTGAGAAAATTTATTATAAACAAGTTGGATCAGTGCAGATAAAATAAAAGCAACTATAAGATTTTTTAAAAAATTTGAAAAATCTAAATCTAAATTTTCATTTAGAACAAAGTTTGCAATATTATTTTCCATTTTTTATCTGTAATTTTGTGAATTTTATACCACTATTATATAATTAAGTTTAACTCTTTGATGTTTTAATTATTAATAAAAATTTTTTTCAGTGCATAAATCAAGCCAATTGAGCTATTAGTACTGGTCAGCTACACGCATTACTGCGCTTCCACA
>MDTF01014469.1_pt1 | contig 13833 bp, 12 predicted proteins | sample 811191 | NCBI WGS metagenome assembly MDTF01 (sample SAMN05326649, study PRJNA326480) | marine metagenome | isolation source: seawater | place: Southern Ocean | collected 2011
TGTCTGGTTTGGAAAATCCGTGGGACATGGCATTTACTGCTGATGGCTCTATGTTTTACACTGAGAAATGTAAAGGTCTTTCAGTAAAAACATCATCTGGATCAACAAATGCCTTATATGGCATGAAGGGTTCTAAAGGCTATAAAAATGCTGGTAATGATCTATTTTGTGAAGGTCAAGCTGGAATGTTGGGTGTAGTTTTAGATCCTAACTTCAAGAAGAATCGAGTACTTTATCTCTATTCTACTTCAACAAAATATCATGCTTCTGGTTGTAAAACTAACTTTGAAAGATGTGACGGTAATATTGTTATGAAATTCAAAGTAGCTAAGGATATGAAAAGTATTACTGGCCGTACTGATATCGTTAAAGATATTCAATACAAACCATTCAAATCTAACCAACCGTTTGGTGGGCCAGGTGCTCATAATGGTGGAAGAATGGGCTTTGGACCAGAGGGATATCTTTGGGTAGGGACTGGCGATCGTCATAGAGGAGTGTGTCCTCAAGATAATTCATTAGCTTGCGGAGTGGTTCTTAGAATAGACGGAAAAGGTAAGGGACATCCAAAAAATAAGGTAAAAGCTGATAAACGTTTTTATACTTACGGACATAGAAACGTTCAAGGTATTGATTTCCGTCCTAGCGATGGTAGAGCATTTACTGCTGAACATGGACCTTGGCACAACGACGAAATTACTGCTTTAGTAAATGGCGGCAATGGCGGATGGGATCCAAAAGAAAAAACTGCTGGAAGAAGTTCATGTCCAGATCAGTATTGTGGCTATGAGCCGAATCAAATGGAAGGTATGACTCCAGCTGTTCGTGCTGCATATACACCAATGAGCGATACTCGCTTTAAAGATTTAATGCCTCCTGCATGGAACAATAATGGTTACTCTCAAGGAACTGGCTCTGCTGCTTTCTTAAAAGGAAAGAACTGGGGTGACTATGAAGGTCGTTTAGCTGCAGGAATTATGGGTATTGCTTTCGGTGGAACACCAGGTGGAATGAGAATTGATATGTATGATATTTCTAAGGACGGATTATCAGTCAAGAGCGTTATACATTTACCTGTTGGAGCATCAAAGAGATTTCGTGGTCTAGAAATGGGTCCAGACAATGCTCTTTATGCAACTACTGACGAAGGTGAAATTTTTAAAATTTCAGCACAGTAAAAAATATTTATATAGTTTGCTTACTTTATAAGTGAAAATTAAAAACCCTCATCAGTATTTGGTGAGGGTTTTTTAATATCTGAGCTAGCAACTAAAAATGTCATTACTTATTTGTCCGCTTAACTATCTAGAGTTAAACTAAGAAAATGAATATAAAAAAACTAATCCTACTTTTATTTTTGATGCCATATTTAGTGTTTGCTACTAAATCTAATAGTTTAGAAATAAATTTATTACCTCTAGGCTCAGATAGATACAATATTTTGATAAAAGGAAGTATTTCATCGAGTCAAATTGACTTAAAAGAAGAATTTACCAGAAGTATTAGTGAGCAATGTGGGACTCGCTTTGAAATAGAAAATATTGAATTGAGTAATATAAATCAAGATGAATATAAAAAACTAACGCTTCAAGGAAGTTTTAAATGCTATGTGAATAGCCAAATGTAATAAAAAAAATTGTAGTCTATTCATTTGCTACCTAATTATCTCGGGTAAACTGATGTTATGAAAAAAATATTATTTTACCCTCCTTTAGTTGCAGGCATTGGTGCAACAATATGTATTGCATTCCTCGCATATTTGAATATTAGCAGTGCCCAAAATTTATGGTTAATACCACCATTTGGTGCGTCGATTGTCCTTATAACTGCTGCTCACTCAAGTCCATTAGCTCAACCCAAAAATATATTTTTTGGTCATATTTTTTCAAGCATATGTGGTTTGATTGTTATTTACTTCTTTGATATTACCTATCTTTCAATAGGTTTTTCTGTTGGTTTGGCAGTTTCAATTATGATGATTACAAAAACAGTTCACCCCCCAGCCGGGGCTAATCCTATTATTATAATGATGGGTAACGAAGGCTTAAGCTTTTTACTGATGCCTGTTTCGGCAGGAGCGGTAATTTTAGTTTTGTATGCAATTATTTTTAATAAATATATAAATAAGAAGGATTACCCACTTATAAAATCTAAATGAAAATACTCTATCTCCCCGCCGCATTACTTTTCATAGCTATATTTGGGCTGCCTTATGCCTATTACACATTTTTAAGATTAGTAGTTACAGGGATCTCACTTTATGCTGCTTTCCGACTTTTGGAAAAAGGCAGTATTAATTTTTGGGTAGTTTTATTTGTAGCCCTTCTATTTAATCCATTGATCCCAATTCATTTATCAAAAGATATATGGGTACTAATTAATATTACTGCTGGTTCTTATTTTACAGTTACCGCATACAGGAATGTTAAATGAAAAAATTTCTCTTATTCTTGTTCTTAATGCCTAATCTGGCACTAGGAGAATGGAGTAAGGGTTATAATCGTGGGGACCATAAGTATTATATAGATCTAGATAGTGTCTCTAGGTTAGATGCAAGCAGAGTGAGATATAAGATGAAAAAAAATTATTTTAAGCCAGTAAAAGGCGCTTCATCCTCACTTGGCCTTATAGAAATGAATTGCTCTAAAAAAGTATGGAAGCTTATTCATTACCAAGCCTATAGTAACAATGATTTGTATGGTGAGCTTATATATAGTGGTAAATTAAACCTCGTGTCGCCAATATTAGATTTGTCTAGAGAGGATGAAATTGCTAGCTCTTTATGTGATGGTTGGATTCAAAAACAATGAATAAAAAAGTGTTAAAAATAGTCAATAGAAAGATTAAGAACCCTTGAAACTAACCAAAAAAAATGGGTCATAACTAGCCATAGTAATCCCCAGCAAAGTAAATATGAATGATAAAAATTTAATAGAAAACCCAAGTATTAATAGATGGATATGGTTACTAAAAAGAACAGTTCAAGGTAATAACTGGCGTGATTTACATGAGGGTTTTACAACTGATAATTCATACTTTAGAGAGTTAGTAGACATCATGGATTATGTAAAAGATGGAGCTAATGATGTCCCGCAAAATCATCAAGTAATACTATCAATGAATAGCGGTATGGGTACTCTATTTAAATTAAGAGAGCTCTTTGCTGTTGATTGCTATAAGAGAGGTGAGGCTAATGAGAATGATGTTACCTTAGTTATAGAGATGATTAATAGAACGATATGGTCTAAAGAATATAACGAAGAGTTGATGACTTTAGTTAAAGATTCATTCAATAAAAGGAAGATCGACCCTTTAGTTAAAACCCTAGATCAAGCCTTCCAATTAGAGAGAGCTAATATAGGTAGGCCAGTAAATCCTTATAAAGTCCCTAATAATATTAAGGAATTAATAGCGATGATGATTGATGATGATATGTCGAGGAATGCTTGTATAGAAAAGATAGATGAGATGGCTAATAATCACACCCTCAAGACTAAAGACAATAAAGGGTTATGGCGTACAGCCAAAGATAATCCAAGACCAAGTATATGGGGTATGGATAGATGGCAAACTGAGATGGATAAGTATAAGTGGGCTGGGCTTAATGATTACCTGTATGAAAGAATAGAAAATGGTAGGCTAGCTCTAGATGATAGAGAAAGAAAACAAATCAAAAGTAATTGGAATAAAATCGATATACCAGCATCACTCATCTGCTATCCAAATTTTATAGCTGTGGAAATAGGCAAACTTAGTGTTGTGAAGAGTGAAGCTATTAAAGCAAAAGATTTACATTAAATTAACTAGAGGGGCTAGTTAAACATCTACTATCGTCAAGCACCACAAATTTAGTGGAATATTTAATTGTGTCCTATAGCCTATTCTAAAAATATTTCTAGTAAAAATTGGGAAACAAGGGCAGAAGAAACCTAGTATCCATATACCCTCAAAAATGGTTAAATAACCATGTAAACATTCAAAATAAAGGACAGGCATGAGGAAGCTATTATTACTATTATTAACGATTCCTATACTAGGTCATAGTAAAGAAATTTCTATTAATGACCAAGGCGTAAGGACAGAATACTCCAAGCCATCTGTTTCATGTTTCTATGATAAAGAATCTTATGAAGGCTATTTAAACACTTGTTTAATCTTGCCTAATTTTGAAACATGTGCACAAACAAAATATGAAATGTTTATTTGTGGTGATAAGGATAAGGTTAAGCAATTAGAAGTAAAATCAAAAATAATATCAAAATGAGACTAAAAATATTCATATTCTTTTTGGTAGTCAATATAAACAATATATTAGCGGCTGAAAATTCATTCGACTGGTACCGGTCAGGGGCAACTAATGACTCACTAAAATATTCTGACCTTGATCAGGTAAATAAAAATAATGTTGCTGATTTACATGTAGCGTGGATAGCACGTATTAATAATTTGATTCCAGTTCAAACTAACCCTATTTTTGTTTCTCGGACATTAATTTCTACTAATGAGGACAAGCTAATTGGAATCGATGCAATTAATGGAAGAATAAAATGGAAATTACGGCTACCAAAACCTGTTGGAAAAAGAGGTATCTCAAGCGAGGCTAATCTAATCTATGTACCAACCTCGGAAGGTATTTTTGTTGTAAATGCAAATTCTGGCATATTAGTAAAAAAGAATGGGAACACTTTAAAATATGGAAACTCACTAAGTATAATTCCCCCAGTTGTAACAAAAGACTTCGTCTATGTTGCGAATCTTGTTAGTGGGGTTGAAGCTTTTGACAAGAAGTCTACTCAATCTTTATGGAAACTTAGCTTAACCAAGGATGGGGTTACTCCAAGGCTATGGTCTGGATTATCTTATGATGAAAAAAATAAAATTCTATATCTTGTCACAAGCAATGCAAATGGATTAATTGATGAGGATATTAAGGATGGAGGCTATTCATCAAGCCTTCTTGCAGTTAATGCGATATCTGGAAGTATTATTTGGAAATTTCAAGACATAAAACATGACTTATGGGATCTTGATGTAGTTGGGGCGCCCATTCTATGGGATAAAAAAGATAGGGGAATATCTACGCCTACAATTATAGCGACAACGAAATCAGGAAATACTATTTTTTTAAATCGTATTACTGGAAAACCAATTTTTGATGACATAACTAATATATCAATCCCTAAATATTCCAAGTTCAGCGCCCGAGAACAAATAATAATTAATAAACCAGAGCCGTTTGCATCAATATATTTTGATCTAGAAAAAGATATCACAGACCTTTCTAAGAAAAAGTTTAATTATGTGACACATAAATTACGTAATGCGAAGAATGAAATTTTTCGTCCCGTTGATATTGGTACAGATATAGTTCTTTTTGGACTCCATGGTGGTGCTGAGTGGCCTGGTGCAAGCTTTAATCCTACTAATAAACTGCTAGTTATTCCTTCTAATAAATACCCATGGATTCTCAGGAAAAGCAGGTTTGATAAACATGAAAAATATACAATTGATAAAGTAAAAAAAAATAAACTGTATATTAAAAAATGTGCCTCATGTCATGGCTTTAATTTAAAAGGGCATACTGCTGGCGAAAAACATGGGGATACTTATTTTCCGTCATTGATCGGTACCTCAGCAACTAAACGAGCTAACATTATAAGTGACATTGATCAGTTCAATCTTGATCATAAGTTTGTACGTCTAATTGACCAGCAATTAAAAGATAACACAAACAACATAAGGCGAGCATTTCTAAAAATTAGTGAGCCAATAAATAACAAAATACTTAACAGTATTAAATATAGAATTTCTTTTTTAAATACTCTAAGCTTTGAAAGCATTATTAATTCAGTTACAAAACAAGACCTAAGGTTACTCAAAGATTTTTTTATTGAGGTAGATAAAGATATTCTAAAACGTAATGACTTAGGTAGCTCAGCAAATTGGCAGCTTCTGCTCGATGATGAAGGCTTACCTGGATCAAAGCCGCCATGGGGCCTACTCACCGCCATCAACATGGATACAGGTAAAATTCAATGGCAAAAACCATTTGGAACAGCTTATAGCTCAACCCTTAAGAAGGACATACCAGGAGATATGAATTTTGGTGGAGTAATGACAACTAAGTCAGGGTTAGTTTTTGCTAGTGGTACAAGAGACATGAAGGCGCGGATTTTAGATATCAATTCCGGAACGGAGCTCTGGTCTGACAAACTACCAGCAGCTGGATCTACATATCCATCAACATTTTTTATTGATGGGTGTCAGCATATAGTTTTTACAGCAACTGGTGGGAAATATACTGGATTCAATAAGAGTTCAGATACAATTGTCGCTTATAAATTAAAAACTTGTGGGCAAGAAAAATAATTTTAAATAAATAATAGTCGGATAGAAAAAGAAATAAGAAGGACGCTCCTGACGGCCCTCTTTTTCTTAGTGCCTAAAAAGGGAATAATATGGATTTACTTATTTTAACAAATATACTTCTTATTATAATCATCGTATTTTTATTTGCTATCTATAAAGACCTTAATAACAGGGTCTGTAGTTTAGTTGAACAGTTAAGTAGGAAGATCGATAAGCTAGTTTTTACGTCTGATCATATAAAACACTTTATCTTAATGAATGATAAAGAAAAAGAAGAGACTGCAAAGATGATTGAAAAAGAGACAATGAAAAAGAAAATCTAAGTCGCATCAGATTCATTTAGCATTTGCGTAAATTACTATTTCATAAATGGTGCCCTCGGCAAGAATCGAACCTGCGACCCTCCCCTTAGGAAATGGATGTTCTATCCGCTAATATAAATAAACTATTGTTTTTAAAAATTATTCTAGCTAATAAAATTTATACTTGAGTGCATTCGAAGGTGCATTGCCCGTCAAGTGTGCTGGAATTGTCTTTGACAAAATATTTATAAAGTCACCTATGCCTCTTTGATCAACTAATGATCTGGGGTAAACTTATTCTGTAAAAGTTATTTAAGGATAATTTTAATTATGGGCTTTATTGGTGCAATTAAGATTGGCTATAGAAAAATTTTTAAATTTTCTAGTCGCTCATCACGATCAGAATATTGGTATTTCAGTACCTTTACGATGCTTTTGTATGCAGTTGGATTTTTTATCGAAATGGAAATTCAACCTGATGGACTACTTGAAAAACTAAAAGCAGGTGGACTGTCCACATCATATTTTATTGTGAATGCATTAACGATGGTACCCTGGGCAGCTTTAGCAATCAGGAGGCTTCACGATGTTAACAAAAGCGGTTGGTGGTACTGGATTATATTAACAGGTATCGGTGCAATTCCTTTAATTTATTGGCTTGGCTTTAAAAAAAGCGATGAAAATGAAAATGATTATGGTTCGAATCCATTAAAAGTTGATCCAAACGAACAAAATCTAAATGACTTAAAAAGCAGCATAACGTTAAAAATATTGTTTGTTTTAGTGTTGGTAAACACGGTTGTGACTTTGTTCAGTACAATTTACCTCTCCACCACTCCGGGTCATTATTCTCAGAATAAAGTAACATCTATTGGTCAGCTCGTTATCAATGATGCTAAAAAGCTCGCTGATGCTAAAAAGCTCGATAATTCGACCTCTTTAATTCACAGTCCCATAAGTGAATTTACAAAAATTCATCCTGTTATTTTTGTTGACCTTAAATCTATAAACAAAAAAAATAATAATAGTCGCACAGCTTGGTTCTTAATAAATAACGGCAAAAATGGATCCCTACTTAATTTGAAAGAATTTTCTTGTAATGATTACGAAGAAGCAGATATTCATATGCTTCAATATGATGAATTAAATGCCCAAGGTAATCTAAAAGAACCAAAAGAAGAATTAAATCGCTTTAGATCTATAAAAAAATTAAGTCTTGAAATGCATCAATACTCGGTAGTTTGTGGAAGCAATCTTTCCTTAGAAGAAACACCACTACAAATCTTCAATATTCCAGATTCATTTTTAGCATTTGATCGAACAACTATCCATAAAATTAAGAATAAACCAAGAGCTTGGTATTTCCTAAGTTTACCAACTAAATATGATAAAAATAATAATATTAGTGCATTCATGTCATTTACTATTTTCTCTGAATTTGATTGCCAGGCCGTAGAAAGATTCAAAAATAACATTAATGTTGAGAATGATATTCAACTTGCCAAAAAAATTCTTATAAATATTCATACTGGAAAAAACCTAAACAAATACTTAGATACCGCCGGCAGTAAGGAGGACATTAAAAAAATCGAAGATTTATTGGACAAAAAAATAAGTTCGGGTGCTGGTTTGATTGATGCAATACTCACCCCGGCAATTTGTAAGGCAACAAAATTTTAATAACAATCCTTAAAATTTTTAGTAATTAGCTGACGATAGTTTTTCAAAAGTACAAAAATTGACTGCACTTGCGGTGCCATTTTTTATCATTCTTCTTTTGGGAATATTACGAAAGACTAATTTATTTTTAACCAATCCAGCTATGGCTCAGGTAGATAAATGGTGCCCTCGGCAAGAATCGAACCTGCGACCCTCCCCTTAGGAGGGGGATGCTCTATCCACTGAGCTACGAAGGCAAAACTGAAAATCCTAATTCCGTCAAGATCTTAAGATTATAAAGTCGGTATTTTAACTGGTTTAGAGGAGTTTTAGTACGTGGTTATCCTAAAAAAAATGATAGACTAAAAATATGTCGATTTTAAAATTTTTTTCCCTTTTTTTAATATTTTTTACGCTACAGCTTATGGCCACTGAGGAACCCGAGTTCTCACTTATATATAAAGAGAATAACTTTGAAATAAGGGAATACGCTCCAAGAATTATTGCTCAAGTAAAAAAAACTGGTGATTTTGGTGAAGCATCAGGTACAGGCTTTAGAAGTCTCGCTGATTTTATTTTTGGCAATAATACGATTGACAACGAATCAGAAAAAATAAGTATGACAGCCCCGGTTATTACAGAACCAACTTCAGAAAAAATACCTATGACAACACCTATTTTGGCTGAGGAAAAAAATAATCAGTGGCTTATCTCTTTTGTAATGCCAAAAAAATACACACTTAAAACCTTACCTAGACCAAAAAATCCTGAGGTTATGTTGACCACCTTCCCTAAGGAAAAATTTGCTGTGATCGTATTTTCTGGTTTAGTGAGAGAGTCTAGCTACGATGAAAAAGTTAAATTGTTGCATAATTTTATCGAAAAAAATAAATTAAAGACTTCAGGCTCAGTCCAAATTGCCAGGTACAACCCACCTTGGACCCTCCCTTTTTTTCGTAGAAATGAACTTATGATTAAGCTTAATTAGATAATGCTTACTTGGCGTAAAATTTCCTTATATGAACTCCTCTAAAAACTCTAAGGCCTCAGACTTTAATCTTGAAGACGAAAGCGGTAACATAATTTCTTTGAGTTATTTTAAAGGAAAATGGTTAGTGATATTTTTTTACCCAAAAGATGACACGCCAGGATGCACTAAAGAAGTTTGTAACTTTCGAGACGACTTTAGCGCAATTAAATCATTAGGGGCTCATGTTATTGGTATTAGCTTGGACAAAACTAACTCACACCAAAAATTTAAAGAAAAATATCAGTTACCTTTCAAGCTTTTATCTGACCCTCAGGGTGAAGTTGCAAAAAAATATGGGGCACTCTTTAAATTTATGTTTATCAAATTCTCTAGGCGACATAGCTTTATTATTGATCCACAAGGCTTAATAAAAAAAGAATATAGATCTGTTAACCCAACAACTCATTCAATTCAGATTATTGAAGACTTAAGGACCCTTCAAGGTAGAGCTTAATTATTTTTTAATGATACTTTCTAGTATTTTTATACCAAAACCCACTCCAAAACCATTAACGTCACTGCTAATTGCGCCTAAACCACCCCTACGATTACTTGAAGATAGATCAACGTGTAACCAAGGAGTATTATTTTCGATAAAACGTCCCAAGAACCGAGCAGCATGAATATGATCCGGCCCCCCTTCTAAATTGCATTGTTTAATATCAGCAATTTGACTTTCTAGATCATCCTCATAATCTTCGTCATAAGGAAAAGCAGCAATTCTTTCGCCGGATTCTACTCCCGCCCCAACCGCCATACATGCAAAGTCAGACCTATTGCTTATTACCCCACTATAACGATCCCCCATTGCAACGTGCATACAACCAGTCAGTGTTGCAAAATCAATTATTGCTTGCGGCTTTTTTCTTGATGCCATAGTTAAAGTATCTGCCAATACCATTCTGCCTTCGGCATCTGTATGAACTATTTCAATAGTTAAACCATTGAGAGCAGTCACTACATCATTCTGTTTGTATGCTTTTGGGCCAATATGATTCTGCGCTATAGCTAACCAACAATCTATATTAAGAGGAAGTTTAGCCTCAGTTGCCGCTTGTAATATACCTAGAACTACAGCAGATCCATTCATATCTTCATGCATTCCACTCATATATTTGGCCGGCTTTAGGTTGTGGCCGCCTGTATCAAAACAAATGCCTTTGCCTACCAGGGCGATTGTTTTTTTAGAGTTTTTAGCGGTATATTTTAAGTGGATAATTACAGCATCTTCTGGTTCTGAACCTTGTCCTACAGCAACAAAGGCACCAGCGCCCATCTTCTTGAGCTGCGCCATACTATAGTCCTTGTAAATCCATTTATGTTGCTTTGCTAACTGTTTAATTTTTGCCTTGTAAATTGTTGGTGTTAGATCATTAGGCGGGGTAATAGTTAAATTTCTGGTCAGCGTATTACCATTAACCAAGGCTAGAGTTTTAGATAGGTCACACTTGTTAATCCCAGCCAAGGCTAGCTTCTTCAGCACGATATTTTTAGCACCTTTTTTTAAATTAGGCAGAGATTGTGAATTAACCAGCGAGACATACACACATGCATTTACCCAAAATTCGTTAATATTTTTCGGTAAAAATATTATTGATATTTCAGTGGGTTTCTCCTTGGAAAATACACCAAACCCTTTTCTTATGAGTGTGTGAATTTTAAAGGGACTTAAATCTGCTGAATATCCAATCCAACTAATAATTGCTCCATTATCAAGCTCAGTAGTGACTGGTTCTTTACTTAGGTCTGTCAGCTTTTTCCCTGCACGCTTAAGCTTGTTTTTTAATAATGTCGAAAATGGGTATTTTTCTGATTCCGGGTCAACAACTATTATATGATGCAAACTTTTCTTAATTCCCTGTTCATTGGGTATACTTTTAATGAATTCTATTTTAGTGTTCATAATTTTCATCCTATTTTTAATTATTTTTTTTTGCTTTAGCAAGAGGTATTTTTATAGTTTTTTATATTTTCGCAGTATAAATGATTAGATATCTATTATAATAACCTTATTGACATTGGGTCTCACCAATAATTTCATAAACATTTTATTTTAAATAAAAATACTTATTAAAAAATTAAAAGAGGTAAGTTTTTAATGGCTCTATTTCCAGATACAGACGATCAAGAAACTCAAGAATGGCTTGATTCATTAAATTCAGTGATTAGCACTAATGGGCCAGAAAGAGCTCACTTCCTGATTGAGAAGATGATTGACCAGGCGCGCCGCTCAGGGACAAACCTACCATACAATGCGACAACATCTTATGTAAATACTATTCCCACTCATTTACAACAAAGGCACCCAGGCAATCCTGATATGGAGAGGAGAATTCGAGCACTTATTAGATGGAATTCAGTGATGACCGTCCTTAGAGCCAACGAGAAATCGCCGGGTATTGGGGGCCATATAGCTAGCTTCCAATCTGCTGCAACTCTATACGACGTAGGATTCAATCATTTCTTTAGAGGAGCTAATGAAAATTTTGCTGGCGATTTAGTTTATTTTCAAGGCCACTCATCTCCAGGCATCTATGCAAGAGCCTTTCTTGAAGGAAGGATGAGCGAAGACCAACTAAATAACTTCCGAATGGAGGCTGGTGGACAAGGTCTTTCCAGCTACCCTCATCCTTGGCTAATGCCAGATTTTTGGCAGTTCCCTACTGTTTCTATGGGTCTTGGGCCAATCATGGGTATCTATCAGGCACGTTACCTCAAGTATTTACACGACAGGGGTATTGCAGACACCTCAAACAGAAAAGTATGGGTGTTTTGTGGTGACGGTGAAATGGATGAACCAGAATCACAGGGAGCTATATCGCTTGCGGCAAGAGAAAATCTTGATAATTTAATTTTTGTAATCAATTGTAACCTTCAGCGATTAGATGGTCCAGTTCGAGGTAATGGAAAAATTATCCAAGAGCTCGAATCTAACTTTCGTGGCTCCGGCTGGAATGTGCTCAAAGTAATTTGGGGGTCTTATTGGGATCCACTTCTTGCGATGGACAAAGATGGTATTCTAAAAAAACGTATGGAAGAATGCGTAGATGGTGAATATCAAAACTTCAAAGCAAAAGGCGGAGCTTATACTCGTGAACATTTTTTTGGTAAGTATCCGGAGCTTCGTGAAATGGTTTCTGCAATGTCAGATGACGATATATGGCGCCTAAATCGTGGGGGGCATGACCCTCATAAAGTCTATGCAGCATATGCTGCAGCCACATCCCATAAGGGACAGCCATCAATTGTACTAGCCAAAACTGTAAAGGGTTATGGTATGGGTGACGCTGGCGAAGGACAGAACATAACACACCAACAAAAAAGTATGGATATTGAATCATTAAAAGCATTTAGAACACGATTTGACTTACCAGTTAGCGATAAAGAAGTTGAGAGTTTGTCTTTTTATAAGCCGGCCAGTGACTCACCAGAAATTCAATACATGATGGAAAGAAGAAAAGAGCTTGGTGGATTTTTGCCCGTGCGTCGTAAAAAAACTAAAGCACTTAAAATTCCTGGATTAAGTGCCTTTTCTAATGTAACGAACAGCTCAGGTGAGCGAGAAATATCAACTACCATGGCATTCGTGCGAATATTAAGCACGCTAGTTCGTGACAAAGAGTTAGGGAAGTATATCGTACCGATAGTCCCTGACGAAGCCCGAACTTTTGGTATGGAAGGCATGTTCCGACAGCTTGGTATTTATTCATCTGTCGGGCAACTTTACGAACCACAAGATTCTGATCAGGTTATGTTTTATAAAGAACAAAAAGATGGGCAGATACTGGAGGAAGGAATCAATGAGGCTGGATCATTCTCTTCATGGATTGCTGCAGCTACATCCTATAGTCATACTGATATTCAAACGATCCCCTTTTATATCTTTTACTCAATGTTTGGCTTCCAAAGAATTGGTGATTTAGCATGGGCAGCAGGAGATTCACGTTGCAGAGGATTTCTCTTAGGTGCTACAGCAGGAAGAACTACCCTCAATGGTGAAGGTCTTCAGCACGAAGATGGGCACAGTCATCTTTTAGCTGCAACGATTCCAAACTGCGTATCTTATGATCCTTGTTTTGCTTATGAATTAGCAGTCATTATCCAAAATGGATTGGAGAGAATGATCCAAAATCAAGAAGACGTTTATTATTATATTACCGTCATGAATGAAAATTATACTCACCCCGAAATACCTAAAGGAGTTGAACAAGGAATTATTGAAGGTATTTACCCATTCACAAAATCTAAAATTAAAGGACCAAAAGTTCAGCTAATGGGAAGTGGTGTTATATTGAGAGAGGTAATTGAAGCAGCAAAAATATTAGAAGCTGACTTCAAAGTGGCAGCTGATATATATAGTGTCACTAGCTTTAACGAGCTAAGAAAAAATGCGTTAGATATTGAACGATGGAATAGATTAAACCCAGGTAAAGATAAAAAATTATCGAACATTGAAAATGCTATCAGTGATAA
>MDTF01008967.1_pt1 | contig 13819 bp, 10 predicted proteins | sample 811191 | NCBI WGS metagenome assembly MDTF01 (sample SAMN05326649, study PRJNA326480) | marine metagenome | isolation source: seawater | place: Southern Ocean | collected 2011
CGGCTAAAAGTAACGGCTAAAAGCAACAGTCAGCGATAACAGCCAGTGAACGTCACCATGAAGGCCCCGCCAGCATAAATGCAGCGGTGGTAATCCAGAAATGATGACACAACAAGGGAACGATAAGGAGTAAGATGAGGAATGGCTTCTTGATGATGTCCTTCCAAAAACCTTCAGGCATGCTTGCAGTAAATAACTGCTCGACAGACTATGAATTTTTTGCAAATTTAACTTAAAGAAACACTGTCTAAAAATTTTTACCGTCAAACAAGCCCGATCTACAGAATCGCCAATTGTCCCATTTTGAGAGGAATTGACCTTGTTAGAAGCCTATAGAGCACACGTAGCAGAACGCGCCGAGATTGGCATCGTCCCAAAACCACTGTCAGCGGAACAGGTTGCCGGTTTGATTGAATTATTGAAATCCCCACCTGCCGGTGAAGAAGAGTTCATTCTTAACCTATTATCCTACCGAGTCCCCGCAGGCGTGGATGAAGCCGCCTATGTCAAAGCAGGGTTTCTTTCAGCCTTAGCCACTGGCGACGCCACATCTCCACTGATCAACCCTGCAGAGGCGGTAAAGCTGCTAGGCACAATGTTAGGTGGATACAACATCACCACTCTAGTAAATCTATTGGATGATGCAAACTTAGCCGCCACTGCCGCCGAAGAACTTAAGCATACACTGCTTATGTTTGACGCTTTTTATGACGTCGCCGAAAAAGCCAAGCAAGGTAACGAACACGCCCAAGGCGTTATGCAATCTTGGGCAGACGCCCAGTGGTTTATATCAAAACCCGCGTTGCCCCAAAAACTCACAGTGGCTGTTTTCAAGGTTCCCGGAGAAACGAATACAGATGACTTGTCTCCAGCGCAGGATGCATGGTCAAGACCTGACATTCCTTTGCATGCCAAAGCAATGTACAAAAACCCACGCGAAGGTGTCACTGATGCCGAGGCGCAAATCAGTGAACTAGAAAAAACTGGTTTTCCTGTAGCAATTGTCGGCGACGTAATGGGCACAGGCTCATCACGAAAGTCGGCCACTAACTCAGTACTTTGGTTTATTGGCGATGATATCCCTCATATCCCAAACAAGCGCGATGGCGGAATCTGCATAGGCAACAAAATTGCTCCAATATTTTTCAACACCATGGAAGATGCAGGCGCACTCCCCTTTGAATGCGATGTAGACGACCTTAACACCGGCGACATCATCGACATCGATGTCTACACAGGAAAAATTACGCGCCATGAAGGCGGCGAATTAATTACCGAGTTCGAACTAAAAACTGAAGTCCTATTGGACGAAGTTCGCGCTGGCGGCAGGATTCCTCTGATTATTGGCCGCGGCCTCACACAACGAGCCCGAGAAGAACTAGGCTTAGGCATCTCTGAGGTGTTCAGAGCGCCAGTTACCGGCGAGGCATCAGACAAAGGCTGGACACTTGCCCAAAAGATGGTCGGCAAGGCCTGCGGCGTTGCCGGCGTTAGACCCGGCAGCTACTGTGAACCCAAAATGACAACCGTTGGTAGCCAAGACACTACCGGCCCGATGACCCGTGATGAGCTAAAAGATTTAGCCTGTCTAGGCTTTTCAGCAGATTTGGTTATGCAATCGTTTTGTCATACCGCCGCCTACCCAAAGCCGGTCGACATAGACACGCAGCACAGCCTGCCTGATTTTATTCAAACCCGCGGTGGCGTCTCATTGCGTCCCGGCGACGGAATTATCCACTCTTGGTTAAACCGCATGCTGCTGCCAGATACTGTTGGCACCGGCGGCGATTCCCATACTCGCTTCCCGATGGGCATCTCATTTCCAGCAGGTTCCGGTCTAGTCGCCTTCGCAGCTGCCACAGGCGTTATGCCTCTGGACATGCCAGAATCTGTTTTAGTTCGTTTTAAAGGTGAAATGCAGCCAGGCATCACACTGCGGGATTTGGTTAATGCCATCCCTTATGCAGCACTGCAAAGCGGTGACTTAACAATCGCGAAAAAAGGCAAAAAGAATATTTTCTCAGGTCGAATCTTAGAAATAGAAGGCCTACCTGAGCTCAAAGTTGAACAAGCTTTCGAGTTATCCGATGCCTCAGCTGAACGTTCAGCAGGCGGATGCACAATCCGCTTGGGTAGAGAGTCTATTGTTGAGTACTTCAAATCCAATATCACCCTGCTACGCTGGATGATAGACAATGGCTATCAAGATGCTAGAACCCTAGAGCGCCGCGCGAAAACAATGGAAGAATGGTTAGAAAATCCCGAGTTAATGGAGCCTGACGCTGACGCCGAGTATTTCAAAATCATTGATATTGATTTGAACGAAATCAAAGAGCCACTGCTGGCTTGTCCAAACGACCCTGACGATGTAAAACCTTTGTCAGAAGTTCAAAATACCCAAATCGATGAGGTATTCATAGGCTCTTGCATGACTAACATCGGCCATTTTCGTGCCGCTAGCGAAGTCTTAAAGCAAGTTGATGGCAGCCTACCAGCAAAACTTTGGATTGCCCCTCCAACTAAGATGGATGAACATCAGCTCATCGAGGAAGGTATCTACAGCATATTTGGAGTTGCCGGTGCCAGAACCGAAATGCCGGGCTGCTCTCTATGTATGGGCAACCAAGCCCGTGTAGCACCAAACTCCACCGTTGTTTCCACATCTACAAGAAACTTTCCAAACCGATTAGGCCAGGGTGCGAATGTGTATCTAGCCTCTTCGGAATTGGCGGCAGTTTGCGCGGCTCTAGGAAAAATACCAACAATGGATGAGTACATGAGTTATATGGAAAAACTCAACACTATGAGCGGCAACATTTACCGATACCTCAATTTCAATGAGATTCAAAGCTTTATGGAAGCTGCAGATAGAGCGAAAAATATACCGATAGCAAATGTGGTTGAAGTATAGAAAACTGATTTGCTAAAAAAGGGCGCCGATGAATTTCATCGGCGCCCTTTTTTTCATTTTAAATAAACAGCCTAAAACGAACTACAATATAGTACTTTTCTCTACTATTTCGAAAACGTCTTTCGACAGGCCATCTTGGGCTTTAACCCGCTGCAACTGCGCCTGCATTAATGCTTGGCGTTTGGCGTCATACTTTTTCCAGCGTGTAAGAGGCGTCAGCAGTCGCGACGCTATTTGAGGATTGAGTTTATCAAGCACCAATACTTGGTCAGCTAGAAACTCGTAGCCATCGCCTGACTCATCATGAAAGCCAATGTGGTTTTGGGCACAGAAAGCACCAATCAGCGAGCGGACCTTGTTTGGATTTCGAATTTCAAAAGCCTCGTGATCCAATAGCGCCTTAACCTTCGCCAAAGCACCCGGCACTTGCGCTGTCGCTTGAATCGCAAACCATTGATCAACAACAAGCGGTTCGTGACTCCATTGCTCATAAAAATTTACTAGCGCTTGCTCAGCTAGCTGAGACCCTAACTCTGTCTTTGAGTTAACCAGACTGCGCAACGCTGCGGATTGGTTGGTCATGTTATCGGCATTACAATACTGCTGATAACATCTATTAACCCAGCCCTCATCACCGCTTCTTACTAAAAAGTTGAGGCTGAGATTTCTTAGGGACCTCTTCGCAATAGATTCAGCATCTGAAGTGTAGTCGCTTTGATCTTCCGTTAACTCGTACACCTCACCAAATTTATCCTTATGCTCAATAGCTAGCGTGTTCAGTAAGAACTCTCTAACCGAGTGCAAGCCAATAACATCCGCTTCACTGGATTGCTCGATTAGCGCGCCCAGCACCGGCAAAGACAAAAGTTGCGCGAGCATAGCTTTGTCCAACGATGAATCAGATATTGCTGCATCTAATACATTCGCAAAGGCATCTGTTAACAGTTTCGGCAAAACCAATCGAGATTTGCTGCGATATGGCTCTAACATGCTCTCTATTATTTCTGTAGAAAGCATCTGAGACGCGTTCCATCTGTTAAAGCCATCACTGTCGCTGGTCATCAAGAAAAACAACTCTTCTAAACTGTAATCATATTCAAGTCTAACTGGCGCGCTAAATCCCCGTAGCAAGGAAGGCACTGGCTTTGTCTGCACGTCTACAAAGGTAAATGTCTGCGAGGCTTCAGTGACATCGAGAACCATGTCGAAACAAGGGCTGTCAGCTTCCGGTTTTTTCTGATCTAAGAGCTTTAACGAGATCTGCTCGCCAGAGCTATCTAACAAGCCGATTCGAAGTGGTATATGAAAAGCCTCTTTATTTGTTTGCCCAGGCGTGTCCGGACAGTTTTGTTTAACATGCAGCGAGTAGCGCTTAAGCACCTCATCGTAGTCTGAGCTAATCGCGAGTGTGGGAGTGCCTGCTTGACTGTACCAGCGTCTAAACTGGGTCAAATCTGCACCGCTGGAATCCTCCATTGCCTTAACGAAATCTTCGGTTGTTACCGCCTGCCCATCGTGACGCTCAAAAAACAGATCTGATCCCTTACGGAAACCCTGTTCTCCAAGAATCAGTTGAATCATCCTGACAACTTCAGCACCTTTTTCATAAATAGTGACGGTATAGAAATTAGAAATTTCCATATAGGAATCAGGCCGCACCGAATGCGCCATCGGACCACTGTCTTCGGCAAATTGAACGGTTCTTAAGAAAGCAACATCCTCTACTCTCTTTACGGTTCTTGATCCCATATCCGCAGAGAATTCTGAATCTCTAAAGACTGTAAAGCCTTCTTTTAAACTCAACTGAAACCAATCCCGACAGGTAACTCTGTTACCGCTCCAGTTGTGAAAATACTCATGAGCGACGACCGCCTCCACTCGCTGGAATGCCAAGTCAGACTGGGTCATTGGATTCGCCAAAACACAGGAGGTATTAAAGACATTCAGCCCCTTGTTCTCCATCGCTCCCATATTGAAATCATCGACAGCAACAATCATAAAAATATCGAGATCGTACTCTCTACCGTATTTCTCCTCGTCCCAGCTCATGGAGCTCTTAAGAGATTCCATCGCATGACCGCACTTGTCGATATCCTTGCCTTCGACAAATATTTGCAGCTCAATCAAACGCCCAGTCATTGTGGTAAAGGTATCGTCCAAACTAACAAGGTCACCCGCAACAAGCGCAAACAAGTAGCTGGGCTTCATAAATGGGTCTTCCCATGTCACCCAATGCCGATTGGAATCCTCTTCGGATACACCAGAGGCGACGTTGTTGCCATTGCTCAGCAAAATTGGGTATCTGGCTTTTTCCGCAACAATCGTTGTAGTGAAAACTGACATAACATCAGGCCGGTCAAGATAGTAGGTTATTCTCCTAAACCCTTCAGCTTCGCATTGAGTGCAAAACATTTTCTTTGACTTGTACAAGCCCTCAAGCGCCGTATTATTTTGTGGCTCTATACGAGTCTGGCAACGCAGCAGAAAGCTTGCTTTCGTGTTGCCGCCAGTAAGACCCTCCACGTCATGTATCGTCAGGCTGTCATCATCGGTGGTATAGCTGTTAGCTTTAAGTTCAGAGCCATTTATAGCCAGCGCCTCTAAACTCAAATCTTGCCCATGTAGAATCAAATCCGCACCGGGTAAGGCTAATTCAGACCCGTTAAAACGCATTTCTAAAGTTGAGACAACGATTGCGTGATCTTCGAAAAGATCAAAGTGCAGAGATGTCTTGTCTATTAAAAAAGAGGGCTCAGAATAGTCTTTAAGATAGGTGGTACGCGCTTGTGCATTTTTCATAAAATCTCTAACCTTTTATCCATAACATTGAAACTGTCAGCTATGGCTTATGAACTAACTTCCACATCGTAGCCTGAAAAACGACGCATATTGATTACACCAGTATCGAAAATTAAGTACTGGCCTTTTACTCCCAGTAACGTCCCTTCGACCACTGGGTCTTTATCAAAATTGAAAGAATTTATTTTTTCGAGATAACGTACAACCGGGTAGGCGATTTCAACTGTCTCAATGCCAGTCAACACACTGATGGCGAAAAAACCAAACCGCTCTTTCAGCTCAGCAATTTCTGAGCGGCATTTCTCTGTCAGCTCGATACTCTTGGCCTTCATATCGAGCTCTTCGGGCGTGCCCTTCAACATCTCACGCCAGTTAGTTTTGTCAGCAACGTGTTGCTTGAAAATCATTTCAAGAACGCCTGACTGCAACCTTGTTCTCACCCTGAAAATAGCCAAAGCCTGAGTAGCGCCCTGATCTATCCAACGGGTAGGTACTTGGGTCGCCCTGGTGATCCCAACTTTTAAGCCAGATGAATTCGCAAGATAAACAATATGGTCTTGCATACAATGCCGTTCACCCCAGCCGGGCTCACGGCAGGTGCCCTGATCAAAATGACATTTTTCGGGGTGTATAATGCAAGAATCACACTGTGCCAACGTCTGAAGACAGGGAAAGCAATGCCCTTGGTTGAAGCTTTTTTTAGTTTTCCGACCACAGTTAACGCAGTGAATATCACCACTAAATTCAAGCTTAATCTTTTGCTCAAGTAGAGAATTCATATCAATGCCTACTTCACCCAGCGGCAGCGTATATTCAACTGGTCCGGCCAAGCGGCTACGCATTTTTCTTACTCCACCTCTTGCTAGTGATTCCATTTTTTAACTCTTCATTCTCAACTCCAAGAAGTCTTAAGATAGCTAATTAGACTTATTCTTTGCCGTATGCAACAGCCTCTTAGTGTTTAAGTTTTGAGGGGCAGCTTGAATTCAGCAGCGCGCCAGTTCTATCATCTTCTGGAATGTTCTCAGCTTCGTATAAAATAACTGCTTGCATACAATTCTCCAGCTGCTCAGCAGAAAGCTTGTTTCCATCTTCCCATTTACCTATTTCCACTGCGGTCCGAAGACTCTCGTAAACACTAGGAGTAATTTCTTGCAATAAAAGCTCTAGCGTTTCTGGAATCAAAGACACGATCTCATCAGTATGATTTTCATTACTCATCTAAACCTTCCTAAATTTCTCTCGACTAAACTAAGCTCAGGCCCAGCCAACGTTAATATGACACTGATCAAACGCCGCCTTGGTTATCGAATTTTTTCCGTCGGCTTCGGTACTTAACTGCTTATTTACACAATTCATCTATTGGCGGGTTTATGCCCGACCGCCGATTGATGGATAACATAGCGATTGTAAAACACAACACCCCCACCTAAAACCAAACCACTTAAAAGGCCACCTACATGGGCTGCCGTTGCCACAAGTGAGGACGCTAAGATTTCCATGCCTACCAATGCAACAACAAAAAACGCCAGCATATTTGAATTAAGCGAAAGGTAGCTTTTAGGCATTAACTTGTGAATTACCCAAGTGTAACCGACCAGTCCATAAACCACTCCGGACATGCCCCCAAAGTTATTCGCGTCATTGACCATATACTGGGTGGTATTACTCACGAAAGAAGTCACTAACACTAGCGCACCGAAACTCCACATTGACTGTATAGACTCTAACTGCCTGCCGAAGTACCACAGCCATAGCATGTTAAAAATCAAATGTAGCTCTCCAAAATGGAGAAACATTGGAGTAAAGGTACGGCTTAAATCGCTGAAGCTTTTTATGTCTGCAAGTAAAGTTAGGAGGCCGTTACTTGTGAGGGTGGGATAAAACAAAATCGCCACCCTATCCGGATAAGACCCCAGCCCGCTGACAATCGCGACAATTAAGCAGACAGCGAACAATACCGTCGTTATTGGATAATAGTAGATCGCGGCAACGGCCCCTTTTAAAAACCCACGAAGACCAGGAACTAAGCTCTCGCCAGCAGTATTGCTTGCAGAGCTTCTATTAACGGCATCGTAGCCTTTGTTCAGCCACCTTTCCAAGGCGACCCTAACAGCGTCAGCTTCAGCTTCAGAGCCGACCCATATCACTTGTTGGCCGGACTCTTCATTAATCCGATGTGCCAAACCATGCGCATGAAGAAGGTTAGAGAAATCTAAAAGATTGGTATCAGTTGGTAAACTTGCCGCTTTGATCATTGCGATTCGTCTAGAGTCTTTCCAAGGCGACTACCCCACCCTAGTTTACTTCGACAAGCTTCATAGAAGCTGTACTGTGGTGGATGTATTAATTGTAACGGCACGGTTTTCTTAGTGACAATAATCTCATCACCCTCTACTGCAATATATTTTTCTTCACCATCACAGCTAACCTGAGGCTGTAACTTGCCATTAGCCGCCACTACTATGCGTATCTCACTGTCTCCATCCACTACTATCGGCCTGCTATTCAGCGAGTGAGGATACATAGGCACCAATACAATGGCATTGAGGTTCGGGTGCATAATAGGTCCGCCAGCGGACAAAGCATAGGCGGTTGAGCCTGTAGGCGTTGCGACAATCAGGCCATCTGACTCCTGACTATAAACAAACTGGTCATTGATAAAAAGCTCAAAGCCTATCATTTGTGCAGCCTGTCCCGGATGCAAAACTACATCGTTTAGCGCAGTACCCAGCTTCTCTCGTTTTCCGTTCATCACCCGAGCGGCGTCCAGCAAAAAGCGAGATTCGACACTGAACTCGCCGGCTAGAACTTGATCAATTTTAGTCTCTAATTCCTCTGGCAATATGTCTGTCAAAAAACCTAGCCTGCCACGATTTATGCCAATCACTGGCACTTGATCGCTGGCAATATGTTTAGCTACGGTGAGCATGCTGCCATCACCCCCGACTACAATGACGAGATCGCACCGGCTTGCCAATTCCCGGCGACTGCACGTTTCAACCTTTGGGGCGCTAAGTAACCCTGCTGTCATATGATCTAGCACGACAATCACAGGCTTTTCAGCCAAATAAGCCATAAGCCGCTTAAGTGTTTCTAAGACGCCCTTATGATTAGGTCTTCCGACTATTCCTATACGCGTAAACTTAAGCATTGTTTGTCAAATTAGTCCTATAAATGAATCGAAATTGTAACACGCAGTGACTGGTGTTCGTCAGCCAAAATAGATAAAGACCGAAGCCAAATCGACCAGTAATTGACAAATAATTAACGAATAAATAGTCGCCAGCAACTAAAACACCCTAAATTATCGAGTTTTAGCCTGTCGCTCCAGTTAGCGGCGTTGATAAAAGCTCGGCTAAGCCTCCTATCCAGCCTCCTTACAAACGACTGCCAATCCGCCGGATTTTTAGTAAAATTATCGGATCAAATGACGATTGAGCAGGAGGATTAGCGGAGCGCTGAGCGAGAGATTCAGTGAAAAATTGAGTAAGAGGCCAATAAGTCCCCAAGTTATCACCCACCCGTCCCCTCATAAGTAATTACTCCGCCCGTATGCAGCGCGATGATTTGTGCACCTCGGGGAAATGCGTCAGCCTCAACCATACTAAATATCCCATATAACAGTTTCGCCGTGTAGACCGGCTCTATGGGAACCTCCGAGATATCAGTAAAACCTTCAATGAACTCGGTTAACTCAAGATTGCTTTTTGCATAACCTCCGCAATGAAACGAATCAGACACATACCAAGGTGAATTGACTGCGATGTCAGATTTATCCAACCACGATTCTACGAAGTTTGTAATCATTCCCTTGGCATTAAGCACTGACACCCCTAGCACCGAGTGTTGTGTATGCAATGGCTGCAAACCTTCGATTACACCGGTCATTGTTGCCCCTGTGCCACAGGCCATAGCGATGGTTACTTTTGAATCACCTGCGATTGAACACACCATGTCTGCAATCTCTCGGCACCCAGTAAACGCGAGCGCATTTGATCCACCCTCAGGAATCACATACGCAGGACCGTGATTAGCCAGTAGTTCTTGCAAGAATTCAGGCTCTTCTTTCCGGCGATAATCAACTCTAGATACCGAGTGCAGGACCATCCCAGCGGAACGACAAAAAGCCAACACAGGATTCAGTGGCTCAATCAATTCCCCCCTCACAATTCCAACCGTTTCGAAACCGAAATAAGCACCAGCGGCGGCTAGTGCATAGAGGTGATTCGAATACGCCCCACCAAAACTGATAACACGAGAATGTCCCTGCTCTTGAGCAGCTTGAATATTTAATTTTAGCTTGAACCACTTATTGCCATGAATATGAGGATGGATTTTATCGAGCCTCAGAATACGTAAAGTCACTGCTTTTTCGAGCAGTAACTCACAGTCGATCTGATCAACCGAGGGAACTGCAAATTTCAAATCTAACATCACTTACTTTCCATAAATACACGCCAACGGCGGGTTCGCTCAGGCACAACGCCAGAATAATCAAGGACTGACAGTTAGGATTATTCCTACAAAGTTGTGCGAATAATACCATTCATTTTTTCCCGAGAATGATTTTTTTAAAAAAAAATTAACTATTTAAAATCAGAAGGTTAGCGCCCATTTCCAGCACAAACTTCACTGCATATCGAGGATTTAGTTTTATGATCATCAATCCCGCCGACACTAATTAAAATATACCTAATAATAAATCTTCTAAGACTCTATAGTGGATAAACGTCTGCGTTGAGAAAAGTGACAAAAAAAGACTTTTATTTGATACTCGGAGTTTCATTAATGCTTAATACCAAGATTCAAGCGGTCGCTCGAGTTCATGCTGCAACCGAAGTTTCCCCGTCATCTATTTTGCAAGAAGCAGGGCTAGATCGATTTGATTACCCACTCAATTGGATCGAAAAAAATACAGGTATCAAAACATTACATCATGGCGATATTCATGCAAAACCGAGCAGCTACGCAATCCCGGCAATTGAAAAAGCCCTTGAAAGCTTCGATGGCAAACTCGATGAAATAGATGCAATTTTTTACTGCGGCATGAATCGCGACATGCAAGAACCTTCCACTGCCCATATTATTGCAGATAAGATCGGTTTGGCGGCAAAATTAAAATTAGATCTGTCAGATGCATGCCATGGCTTTACGGCGGGAATAATGATGGCTGATTTACTTATAAAAACCGGTCAGGCACGCCACGTGCTGATATGCACAGGCGAAAATGCCAGTCGAGGAACGATGCACATCGCCGATCGATTCAAAAACCAAGAGCTGGGCAAAAAAGATATAAAATCGAATATAGGTGCTTTCACGGTTGGCGACGTTGGGGCGGCTATGATCCTAGGACCTGCTGATGATGGCAGCGGCTTCCAGACCATAGATAAAAATAGCTTTCGCAGTTTTAATACCAATAATGATTCTGCAGTATGGCCCGCGTGCTTTGTCGACTGGGAGCGAAACGATTTTGCCATGCACTCACTGTGGATTAGCTTAGAGACCATTAAAATGGTCGTTGGTATGGCTCCAAAAACGCTGGCTGGTGTTGGTTGGGAAATGAACGACATCGACTACTTTGTGTCCCATCAGGTTGGCCGCAGCGTCCAGGAACACTACCTTAAGAAATTGGGTATCAGTAAGCAAAAATCGGTAGAGATATATCCTGATTATGGAAACCTGACATCCGCGTCTATGCCTGTTTGCTTTGACCATTTAGCGCAAAATGGCAAACTAAAAAAAGGCACGAAAATATTAATGAACTCTACTGGCAGCGGCATTGTGGTATCCCAAGGGCTTTATGTTGTTTAGTGACCAGCCCTGCTATAGGTTCTTATGTGAGGACTCAGCGTTAATATACAGCCATACCCTGCCTTTTCGCGCATCGCAGAGGCAGGCAGCCAAAAATACAGATAGCTTTCCACCAGCATAAAATGCCGTCTTATATTGAATAAAGTGTAAGCAGCAGCATGAGCGCTCAAAACTGCTGCGCTTAATTGAACTTCCCCATGTCCCGCTCCCTTCAGTCATGTTGGCGCATGCAACAACTCAGACCGATTGTTGGAGTATTGGCTAGTGTGGTGGATTGTTTCTGGAATGAGCTGACCATGAGCCACATTATGTGCCTCTCAATTTATCCGTGAAAATCTTACTCGGCTTGCCTTTGTGCTTTCGCAATAGCCGCTTGAAAAACCGTTTCGCGGCCTTTCGGTCACGCCGCTTCCCATAGGTCTTAATGAACATCTAATCAGTGAAATAGATGTCGCCGTATCCTCGGTGTTTCCCTCTTTAGCTTTGAGAATTTTTCAACTTGGACTTATTGCACCGCAGGCAAATGGCTTTCTGACTGACCCTGATACCCCTCTTCGCTATCAAGTCTTCACGTCTTCAATAACACGGTGACACAGATTGAATCGATGGCATGGTCACTCAGTTTGGATAATCTCAGGCAGGAATTTTTGGCGCTTAACCATTTTGTTTCGATCACGCCCGAAACCCTGACGGACTGAGAGTTAACGTCTCGGGCGAAAAAATGAGGATAGGCTTATTTTTGAGGTAACTGTTGGAGTAGCTGATCGAATAGTGCTCGCGGGTCAAAACCTTCGAAAGCCCCGCCTATAAAAGCAGATATACCCCCAAGAAATACCAAGCTAACCACTGAGATCCAAATAATACGGTTTACCCATTTAAGCAGGGTGTAGCCTTTGAGAAGCGCATTAGCACGAAGCTTTACATAAAGCCTCTTAGCAGCTTCATCATACGCTTTTGTATACGCTTCACCTTTCAGGTTTAACGGCTTGAGATTCTCAGCAGACTCATCACATACTATTGCCCAAACGGCAGAGTCTCTCTGTGTGCTGCCAAATTCTGCAAGGGCTTGCGCGTGAAATTCTATTTCTAACTTTGAAGTGCCTGCTTCTTGTTGTGGCGCTACATCTACTAAAGACATGATTTAAAACCTTCTGATTTTTGTTGGTCGGCTCAAGCATGATATTAGAAGCGCTATTTTTATCATTCGCAGTGTTTATGCTTAAATTAACTAACCGTGTTTCACTTTAATATGTATTGGGGCGAGATGGAACCATCCTCGTAGAAAGCGGTGAATCCCGGGTTTGGTGATCGCTAGGCGATTACTGTTGGGCCTCTAGAAAAAAATTAAAAGGAGAACGACGCAACTTGATACATTAGCACCAAACCGTATCAGGCACCTACCCCCCTCAGGAAAAGGTTGAAATAATCAACGTTTCTTATTGTTTCCAATATTCAAGCTACTTAAGGCTATATTTAAGTATGAATTTCTCAATCAAAGGATTTATTTCTTTGGCATGAGTTGTACTCATATAATGATCTCCTTCCTTTACTGTGTGTAACTCAGCACCCTTAATGTTTTCAATTATATTTTTTGCATGACTTATGTCCACATTAATATCTTCATTTCCATGAATAACCAATGTCGGGACTGTAATTTCATTTAACGGAGCGGAGAAATTTGAAAATTGCTCGTAATCGTTTTTAACCCCTTCTTGCCTTGCACTCAAAGGCCAAATTGACCATACCAACCTTTTTAGCTCCTCAATATTTTTGGGTTCATTAAGAAGTTTTTCCCTATTGTTGGAATTAGGAAAAATTACAGAAGCAAGATTTTCATTGCTTAAAAAGGACATAGAAGCCAGTTGAACCCAAAGACTAAAATCAGACGCGCCAATGATTTCTGCATCAGTTTCAGTAAAATCTTCTGCATAGCTTACTGCCTCAAAAGCAATCAGCCCATGTGTTCTTTCTGGAAATTTTGCAGCGAATTCCAAAGCTGATGGGCCACCACCAGAAACACCCATTACTGTGACTTTATCAATACCCAATGCATCAAGTAGTGCCTTAAAAACCATGGCTTGCTGAAAAGGAGTTTCCCCAAGAAGGATGGATGTTCTTAAGTATCCAGGCCTTGATGGAGTCAATACTCTGAACTTATCGGTGGCTTCAGTGGTTTGATCGTAACCGCCAGGCGTGCCATGAATGAAGAGTAAAACTGGACCATTAGTTCCCTTCAGGGTGTATTCAACAAAACCTAAACTCGTCTCCACTGTCTCAGAATTAGCGTTTAAGTCA
>MDTF01001037.1_pt1 | contig 13813 bp, 9 predicted proteins | sample 811191 | NCBI WGS metagenome assembly MDTF01 (sample SAMN05326649, study PRJNA326480) | marine metagenome | isolation source: seawater | place: Southern Ocean | collected 2011
CACTTATCAAACTGTCATTTAAACCACAAGCCTTATCCGTCTATTGCTCCTAGTTTTAATGACTGTCATGTTGTTTATTCTATCAATAACTATCCTAAAAAACTAAAAGAGAATGAATACATCGGTGTTCAGCCTAATGAGCTAAATAAACTGTTTAAATTAAATACCCCCATATTTTTAGCGAAATGTGTAATACTACAGCCCTGTAGCGTTTCATCTCGATTTAACTATGAATTACATTGCGTATTACGGGCAATTGAACATAATATTATTTTAGACAAATTACAAGCTAATCAACATTGTGAATTAACACACCATATTCCTAAAATAAACCAGCTTTTAAAGAAGTTTGAAGCTTATCCGATGCTTGCTCAAAACACAATCAACTTACTAGATAATTGCTCCTTTGATTATAACTTTGAAAGTAACAAAAACAAGAACCGCTATACAGAATCGCACTATAGTGACAAGGAGCTTTTACGTAAACTGAGCTTAGAAGGCGTTAAAAAAATTTACGGAGATAACACAAAAGAGGCTTTAATTAGGGTTGAAAAAGAGTTGAGAATTATTGATCAGTTAGGGTTTTGTGCTTACTTCTTAATTACTTGGGATATTATTAGACATAGTTTATCACAAGGTTTTTATCATGTTGGAAGAGGTTCTGGAGCGAACAGTGTTGTGGCTTATTGTATAGGCATCACAGATGTTGATCCCATTCAATTGGATTTGTATTTTGAAAGATTTTTAAACCCACATCGATTGAGTCCACCCGATTTCGATATTGATTGGTCGCACAATACCCGTGATCGTATTTTGGATTATGTATTTGATCGTTTTGGACAAGAACACACAGCTTTTGTAGGTACTATTGGAACTTTCCGGCATCGTTCATCTATTAGGGAATTAGGTAAAGTTTATGGACTTCCAAAAGAAGAAATAGACTTACTGACTAAAAGTTCAAAGACCAGTAATTACCAAAGTGAAATCATCCATAAAATTAATGCGTTTAGTCTGGCTATCACAGGCCAACCCAATTTAAGAAGTATGCATTCTTGTGGAATCTTAATTTCCGAAGAACCTATTTCACAATACACCGCCATTGAAATGTTGCCCAAAGGATACCCAACGGCTCAAATTGACATGTACATTACCGACAAAATTGGTTTAGAAAAACTGGATATATTATCTCAAAGAGGATTGAGTAGTATTGATACCACATTAAAAACGATAGAAAGAAACAGAGGAGAAAAAGTAGATATTCATCGTGTTAAGGATTTTAAAAAAGACCCTGAACTGAACCGAAAACTTTCTTGCGGTGAAACCATCGGTTGTTTTTATATCGAAAGTCCTGCCATGCGTGGTTTACTGAGAAGGTTGAAATGCGACAATTATTTCACGCTAGTTGCTGCTTCATCAGTTATTCGGCCTGGAGTTGCAAAATCTGGTATGATGCGTGAGTTCATTTTAAGACATAACAACCCAGGTATTACTAAATACTTACATCCTCTCTTTGAAAAGCATCTCGGAGAAACTTATGGGATTATGGTTTACCAAGAGGATGTTATAAAAATCGCCCATCATTTTGGAGGATTGGATTTAGGATTGGCTGATATATTGCGAAGAGCTATGAGTGGTAAAACAAGATCCAAAGCGGAGTTTGATCATGTGAAAAATCAGTATTTCAACAATTGTAAAAAGCGAGGATATACAGATGAATTGGCCGAAGAAGTATACCGACAAATAGAAAGTTTTGCAGGTTATTCTTTCTGTAAAGCGCACTCTGCATCCTACTCTGTTGAAAGTTATCAAAGTCTGTATTTAAAAACACATTATCCTTTAGAATTTATCATCGGTGTAATTAATAATTTTGGAGGATTTTACCGAACAGAAGTATATATTCACGAAGCTAAAATGAGTGGCGGAAATGTGAGACTTCCTTGTATTAATAAAAGCGATTTCCTCACCAACATTAAAAGAATTGATATTTACTTAGGTTTTGTTCATATTGAGAGAATGGAACAACATTTCAAGAAACTAATTCCGATCGAACGAAAAAGAAACGGGCAATATACCTCCTTAGAGAATTTCATAATTAGAACGAAAATAAGCTACGAACAACTCAAACAACTAATATATGTTGGGGCTTTAAGATTCACAGGAAAAAGTAAAGCTCAGATAATTATTGAATCCAAACTAATTTTAAATAGTGTTTCAAAAAACAGAACAGCTACCTTATTCACGACACCCCCAAAACAGTTTAAACTTCCTACACTCAAACGTTCTAAATTGGAAGATGCTTATGATGAAATTGATGTGTTAGGATTCCCAGTTTCCTTAACGACGTTTCAACTGCTTAATTTCACATTAAACAACCTCAACTTCGTAAGAGAATTAAACAGCTTACATGAACAAAAAGTAACCATGATCGGGATGCTTATTTCTATTAAAGATGTCCCAACAGCCAAAGGACATATGAATTTCGGAACATGGATAGATGAAGAAGGAAAGTATTTCGACACTACTCATTTCCCTGACGTCTTGCTTAGAAATCCTTTTCTAGGAGCTGGGTGTTATGCATTATATGGAAAAGTTGTGGTTGATTTTCACTTCCCATCTATTGAAATTATTAAAATGAAAAAACTACCTATCCATTCAGATCCTCGTTATGCAGAGAATGTACATAAATCCATTCTACCAAAAGCACAAGAATTATCAGGAAATAAATTATCCCGAGCACCTTATCCTTCTCAAAACAAAGTAAACCGATTGTATAATAAAGCCTAATATGGACAGAACTATTGTACATACCGACTTAGATGCTTTTTTCGTATCCTGTGAGCGTTTAAAAGATTCTAGATTAAATAATATTCCACTAATTATTGGTAGTAAGTCTGAACGAGGCGTCGTATCATCTTGTTCCTATGAAGCAAGGTACTTTGGAGTTCATGCTGCGATGCCTATGCGATATGCTTTAAAACTATGCCCACAAGCTAAAGTAATTAGTGGTGATATGGAATTTTATTCAGATAAGTCCAATGAGGTCACCGAGATTATTAACCAAAACGCACCAATCGTTGAGAAAGTGAGTATTGATGAGTTTTATCTTGACATCACGGGAATGGATAGATATTTCGGATCCTATAAATGGACGAGTGAATTAATGGATAAAGTGGTGATGGAATCAGGATTAGGATTAAGCTTTGGAATGTCAGAGAATAAAACCATTTCCAAAATAGCTACAGGTGAATTTAAACCAATGGGAAAAATACATATTGAACATAATATGGTGAAAGGATTTTTAAACCCATTAAGTATCCAAAAAATTCCAATGATTGGTCATAAAACTTATAGAGAATTATCAAGAATAGGTATCCGAGTGATAGAACAACTTAGTAATACGCCTCCTGAATTTTTGCAACAATTACTCGGAAAGAATGGAAACTCCATATGGAAAAAAGCAAACGGAATTGATAATGCTCCCGTTGTAGCTTACAACGAAAAAAAATCTATTTCCAATGAGCAAACTTTCTCGAAAGATTCATCGCACATTTCTAGCTTAAAAGCCTTACTCATAAAAATGGTTGAAAAAACAGCATATGAACTCAGGAAAAGCAGTCAGTTATGCTCCATTGTTTCGGTTAAAATAAGATACGCAAACTTCGACACAGAAACTAAGCAAATGAAAATTTATTACACCGCAAATGATGCTGAATTAATCCCTGTAGTAAAGCGTTTATTCGACCTACTTTATCAGCGAAGAATGTTGATTCGCTTAATAGGTGTTAAATGCTCAGGATTGGTAAACGGAAAAGAACAAATCCATTTATTTAACGATACAGCTGAAAGGATTAATTTAATAAAAGCAATCGATCAAATGAAACAACGATTTGGCGAAAATATTATTACAAGAGCAGAAACAATAAATGCTTATAAAGGGTAAGAAACAAAAGGCATCTCAATAACCTCAACATCTTTAATTTTCTTAAATCCTTCCAATAAAATTTCAGTTCTATTGTATTCGGAATTGTGTTTTCATACGACAAGTGTTTTTATATAAATAGATTAGGTAAATACTGCGCCTACACAAAAAAAAAGATTTCAATCACAATATCATTTTAACACAATCTAGCCAACAAATAATCCCCCAAATATCGCTTCAATTTTCATTTTTTTGGAATTTATATTTTATATCCATTTAGATATAGGCCAATTGATCATAATCACACCTGATTTTTTCAATCAAATCGATAAAGTGTTTCTTCATTGTAAAATTGATGATCCAATCGTGAAGAGTGTTAACAATTTAAAAATTATTAACACCCCTAACCCCCTGCAAATGATCCGTTCTGACATTAAGGTTTCGTCCAAAAAAAAGGGTGTTCCAACGAACACCCTTTTAATTATATTTAATGATTAAAACATTACTGAATACCAGCCGTCTCAATTTGTCTATCTACTTTTTTAACCAAACCTTGTAAAGTTTTACCTGGTCCCATTTCAGTAAATTTTGAAGCTCCGTCCGACAACATATTTTTAACAATTTGAGTCCATTTCACAGGAGATGTTAATTGTGAAATCAAATTTTGTTTGATAATTTCAGGGTTCTGAACTGGCTGAGCATTTACATTTTGATACACTGGACAAATAGGGTTATTAAAAACTGTAGTATTTATTACAGCAGCCAATTCCTCTTTCGCAGGACTCATAAGTGGCGAATGAAATGCACCGCCTACTGGTAAAATCAAGGCTCTTTTTGCTCCAGCTTCAGTTAAAGTTTCACATGCTTTTTTAACAGCAGCAACCTCTCCAGAAATAACCAATTGTCCAGGACAATTGTAATTAGCAGCAACTACAATTCCAGGTGTTTCATTACATATTTTTTCAACAACATTATCCTCTAGTGCTAAAATCGCTGCCATACTTCCAGCTGTAGCTTCACATGCTTTTTGCATCGCTTGTGCTCTTTTAAAAACTATCTTTAAACCAGCTTCAAAAGTAATAACTTTTGCTGCAACTAATGCCGAAAGTTCGCCTAACGAATGTCCAGCAACCATTTCTGGTTCAAAATCTTCAGTTGTTAAAGCAATTGCAACACTGTGCAAAAACACAGCCGGTTGGGTCACTTTAGTTTCTTTTAAATCTTCAGCAGAACCTTCAAACATAATATCTGAAATTCTAAAACCTAAAACATCGTTTGCTTTTTCAAACAATGCTTTAGCTTTTGGATTAGAGTTATATAACTCTTTTCCCATTCCTGGAAATTGAGCTCCTTGACCTGGAAATACAAATGCTTTCATATTATTTTAATTTTGCTGATATTAAATTTATAAATTCTTTTCTTGTCGAGTCATTTGAAAACGCGCCAGTAAAAGAAGACGATGTTGTTGTAGAGTTTTGTTTTTGTACCCCTCTCATTTGCATACACATATGAGAAGCTTCAATAACTACGGCAACACCTTTTGGTTGTAAAACTTCTTCAATACAATCTCTTATTTCTGTGGTCAAACGCTCTTGCACTTGTAATCTTCTAGCAAAAGCATCAACTACTCTGGGTATTTTACTTAAACCAACAATTTTTCCATTGGGGATGTATGCAATATGTGCTTTCCCAAAAAATGGTAACATATGGTGTTCACACATTGAGTAAACTTCAATATCCTTTACAATGACCATTTCGTCATATTCCTCACTAAAGAGTGCTGATTGTAATATTTCTACAGGATCCAAATCATAACCATGCAATAAAAACTGTAATGACTTAGCAACTCTTTCCGGTGTTTTAGCCAAACCTTCACGCAAAGGATTTTCTCCTAAAGTTCCTAGAATATCCTCGTAATGATTAGAAATCGAAACCGTTGTTTCCTCGTCGTACTCTTCTATTTTCTTATAACCCATAATAATTATGCGTTTGGACCGTAGTATTCTACGAAATTATTTTCAGTTTCCATTAATTTAAGACTATGTAACTCAGCACCTTGCCCTTCAATATCCTCGGCAATAATATTCCAAATTTCGACAGTTAAAACCTCTGTACTACACATTTTACCTTTTAAAAAAGGCACATCTAAATTTAAATTTCTGTGGTCTAACGGTTCAATTATTTTTTCCTGAAGCATTGCACTCAACCATTTTAAATCTATGATAAAGCCTGTGTCAGGTTTTATATCGCCCTTCACAGTAACAAATAATTCGTAATTGTGACCGTGCCAATTTTTATTTGCACATTTTCCGAAAACTTCCTTATTCTTTTCGTCAGTCCAGTCCTCTCTGTACAATTTATGAGCAGCATTAAACCGCTCTCTTCTTGTAAGTGTAAGCATTATCTTAGTTTTGAAATACAAAAATACTATTATTAAATAGTGTTTTTCAATTTATTTTGTGATTTTAATTCACTTCATTTTGTAGAAAGTACTTAATGAGCCAAATCTTCTTTGTATTTTTGTTTTCAAATTGTGAATTATGATCGTAATTACAGGTGCCGCCGGTTTTATTAGTAGTTGTTTAGTAGCCCATTTAAATGAGTTAGGATACAAAGAGTTGGTTTTAGTTGATGATTTTTCTAGACCAGAAAAAAAGGCGAATTATGAAAATAAAACATTTAAAGAACTTGTAGATCGTGAAAATTTTATCCAATGGCTGGATCAAAATCAACGATTCACACAATTTGTAATTCACTTAGGAGCAAGAACTGATACAACTGAATTCGATAAAGAAATATTCGATGAGTTAAATTTAAACTACTCTAAAGATGTTTGGAATAAGTGCGTTGAGTATTCTTTACCTTTAATTTATGCTTCTTCTGCGGCTACTTACGGTTTAGGAGAACATGGATATGAAGACAATCATGATATCCCTGAAAATCTTAAACCATTAAATCCTTATGGAGATTCTAAAAACGATTTTGACATTTGGGCTTTGCAACAAGATAAAAAACCTTTTTTCTGGGCTGGATTGAAGTTTTTCAATGTATACGGTCCGAATGAATTTCATAAAAGCAGAATGGCTTCTGTAATTTTTCATACATACAATCAAATCCAAAAAACTGGAGAAATGAGGCTCTTTAAATCTCATGTCCCAGAATACAAAGACGGTGAGCAATTAAGAGATTTTGTGTACGTAAAGGATGTTGCGAAAGTAATTACTTTTTTAATGGAAAGTAGAAAGCAATCTGGTCTTTATAATTTAGGAACTGGACAAGCTCGAACTTTTTATGATCTTGCGGCCAACACTTTCAAAGCTTTAGGCTTAGAACCAAAAATTGGTTTTGTTGACACACCTGAAGATATTAGAGGAAACTATCAGTATTTCACTGAAGCGAATATGAATAAGTTATTAAATACTGGATATAAAGGTGGATTCATGACGCTTGAAGAAGGTGTAGAAGATTATGTTCAAAATCACTTAGTAGACACTAAAATTTGGTAGGTACAAACACTAGTTATAACTTAATTATTTTAGTTTTAGCACTCCCTTTAGCTAATGGATTTATAAAATATATCACTAAATTTAGCTTTCATTTTCAGGCATAAACTAATCTTTTCGACCCAAACAATATAAAAAACCATTTCTGGAACCTATGTATACCTTCCCATAATAGGAAAAGGGAGTGGATTCAACTTCTCCTAATGCAATATGGTCTAGTAATTTAAAATTCATATCATAATCAAATTCAAATAAGTAGCAGCCACCATATCCACAAGCCAAAATTCGATTTCCGATGATGATTGGAGTTGAAATACTTTTATGAATATTATACTTAAACAATAATTTAGGTTGATAGTATTTGTGTTCCAAATTAGGACCATCTACTTTTCCTGAATCCACATTAATATTGTCATATTCGAAAACGTACATATAATTATCAAGCGCGCTTACAACACCTATCTTTCTTCCCAGAAAAACATTGGTTTGATCGTTTACGGAACAACTTCCAATTACCCCACCTTCCCATCCTGCGAAATCAACATTCCCCGTTGGCAAATACCATTCTACTGCGTTTTTCGGCTCGTATCTCGGATTCAATTTCAATACTCCTCCTTGTCCGTCAATGTATTGTTTTTCAACGGATATTAACAGACAACTATCTCTGGTCACAATAGCACTTCCATCAATATCGCTTCCAACAAAAAAGTCCCAGTCAATTACTTTTTTCTTCAAATTATACCCGTAAACATGTCCCGTTCCTGATGCTGTGTAAATCCGATCTCCCAATAAACACGGGGAGCTTTCCGATACTAAATTACCTCTGTGACGCACCCTATCTGAATCATTATATAACAGTATTTGCTGATATATTTGAGGTTTGTAAATCGTATCCGCCTCAATCCTTCCCTTTACCGAAGGATCAAACGCAGTGAAATATGAATTTTCAAAAGCTAAATATCCTGTATCATTTATAAATAAGGCCGAACCATCAACATCTCTAGAATAACTAGCAGTTTGTCTGCAGTTATGTCTCCATAACTCTTTCCCAGAAAAATAAGAAATACCTCTAAAACTATGTACCAGTGGATTGTCTAAATACTTTCCATATCCCAATCGAGAACCTTGTGTAATTACCAAAGCATCTGCCAGTGAATCTGGACTCGGGTTGATCCAAATAGATCCCGATCCTTTTATGACATCTCCAAAATCATAATCCCAAACTAGCTTTCCGTTTTCAGCATCAATCTTCTTTAATTTATGAGAATAGGTTCCTTGAATAATATAAGGATGATTGTTTTCCAGCACCAGCAAAGGCTGACCAGTCCAACCGCTTCCATACCACATCTTCTCCCCTGATCTTCGGGATATAGTTGTTTTTCCACCACCCAAATTGTGTTTCCAAATAACATCTAATTTATCGGGCAATGAATTACCGTAATAATTCCGTTTTTCGTTTCCTAAAAATGTTGAATTGACAACCTCGATAATATTGGAGCTGTCTAAAGAAGTAATAGTGGAATTTTGACTATGTAATGTTTGAACCAAAAATATAAATACGACCAATACCAGCCTCATAATTCACTTTTAAGCTCCAATAAAAAATCCTTTAATTTATTTAATGAGCTCACAACTTCAACCTCTTTTTTTGCTGTAGCTTTTCCCCCTTTTAATTTCTCTTTTGCACCTTGTAAAGTAAAACCACGCTCTTTCACTAAATGATATATCATTTTTAGGTTACTTAAATCCTCTTTAGTGAATTGGCGATTGCCTTTTTTGTTTTTCTTAGGCTTTAAAAGCTGAAATTCTTTTTCCCAAAACCTAATTAACGATGTATTTACATTAAGAATTTCAGCAACTTCTCCAATTGAATAATAAAGCTTAACTGTCTCTAGATCTTTGTATGGCACCGTATTTTTTTTTTAAATGAGATACTAATATACTTAAACCACGTAAAGTTTAGATACACTTTTGAAAAGTTTTTTCAGTAAAAAAGCAGTAAGCCAAGAAATTAATCTAAAGAAGTATTTATCTGCGAAGAAATCTGAATCATTTCTTTATACTGCTCATAACTCAAGTCATTAAAGAAGAAATTAGCTGGATCAATTTTACGTCCATCTCTAATTACCTCATAATGTAAATGCGCACCTGTTGAAGTTCCTGTGTTACCAACCAAACCAATCACATCACCACGTTTAACTTTTTGTCCCTTTCTTACCTTAAATGCACTCATATGAGCATAAAGAGTTTTATACCCAAAACCATGATCGATGATAACATGCTGACCGTAACCTGTGTAAGACTTTTTTACATTACTAACCACGCCATCCCCCGAGGCAAAAATATCGGTTCCTTTTTTTGCTGTAAAATCAACCCCGGTATGTAACTTCAATACGTTGTAAACAGGATGCATTCTCATTCCAAATCCAGATGCTGTCCTAATTAAATTATGATTGTGTATAGGTTGAATACCTGGAACATGTGATAATTTATCAGCCCTTGTGTTGGCTAATTTTCTTATTCGGTCGAATCCACTTTTATGGATATTAACCTTAGATTCCAAAGACGCGATCAACTTAGCAGATTTTAACATCAGCTCATTGTTGTTGTAGTTTTTTAACCATTTAAAAGCATCAGTTCCACCAGTCCCTCCTATTCTCAAATTTTTAGATACTGGAGCAACGCCAAAAATATCAGCATAAACCGAATCATCTCGTAATCTTAAAATACTTAATTCTTGAGTTAAGACGCCAACCTTCTTGTTCATTAAATCGTATTCATCCTCTAATTGCTGATTTTTTTTTAATTGATCCTTGGCTATTAAATGCGTTACAAAAGGATAAGAACCTACAATAAAAACCAATGCTAAACCTAACGAAACCCCAATATGAAGTCCAGCTTTTTTAAAACGAGCACGCCAAGTTACCTCAACTTTTTCGTATTCAAGCGTTTTATCGTTAAACTTAAAATTACTCTTACTCATTATTTATTACCTTTGCAGCATTGTAGCACTAGGTTTTAGTGTGTAAAGGTAACCAAATAACTGAGGGAATCAAATGCACAACTACTTGGTGATGTTAGTTCATATTAAAGTAAGGTTATGAAAGCCAAGGAAATACGTCAGGAATTTTTAGATTTTTTCAAGAATAAAAAACACCAATTTACAGCTTCTTCACCAATGGTTGTTAAAGACGACCCAACATTAATGTTTATTAATGCTGGGATGAATCAGTTTAAAGACATGTTTTTAGGAAATGTTGACGTTAAAAACCAACGTGTTTGCAACAGTCAGAAATGTTTAAGAGTTTCCGGAAAACATAACGATTTAGAAGAAGTAGGTGTTGATACTTACCACCACACAATGTTCGAAATGCTAGGAAACTGGAGTTTTGGAGACTATTTCAAAAAAGAAGCAATTGCTTGGAGTTGGGAATTCCTAACTGAAGTATGTAAGATTGATAAAGATTCATTGTACGTCACCATTTTTGAAGGAGCCGATGATGAAGGATTACAATTGGATCAAGAGGCATATGATTTATGGACAGAATTCACGCCTAAAGAACGTATTCTAACAGGAAATAAAAAAGATAATTTCTGGGAAATGGGCGCTTCTGGACCATGCGGTCCTGCATCTGAAATTCATGTTGACATCAGATCTGATGAAGAAAAAGCTAAAGTTCCTGGAGCTGATTTAGTGAATATGGATCACCCGCAAGTGATTGAAGTTTGGAATTTAGTTTTCATGGAATTCAATCGTTTGGCTACTGGTAAACTAGAAAAATTACCTGCACAACATGTTGATACAGGAATGGGGTTTGAAAGACTAGCAATGGTTGTTCAAGGAAAAAAATCTAATTACGATTCCGATGTTTTTACACCGTTGATTAAAAAAGTCGTTGATTGCTCAGAAATAAAATATGGTGCGTCAGAAGAAACTGATATTGCGATCCGTGTAATTGTTGATCATGTAAGAGCAGTAGCTTTTGCAATTGCAGATGGACAAATGCCTTCTAATACAGGGGCAGGATATGTAATCAGAAGAATCCTTCGTAGAGCTGTTCGTTACGGATACTCTAAATTAAATATGTCGGAACCATTTATTTATAAATTGGTTGATGTATTGGCTGAACAAATGGGAGATTTTTTCCCAGAGATTTTGAAACAAAAAGATTTAGCGAGTAAAGTGATTAAGGAAGAAGAACAAAACTTCTTAAGAACTTTAGAAAAAGGAATTCATAAATTCAATACTTACTTGAAACAATTAGACTCAAAAACTGTTGATGGTAAATTTGCTTTTGAATTACTAGATACTTTTGGTTTTCCAATTGATTTAACACAGCTATTAGCAAAGGAACAAGGTTTTGATGTTGAAATGAAAGGCTATAAAGTTGCGCTCGAGGAACAAAAAGCAAGATCTAGAAAAGCAACTGCTATTGAAGTTGAAGATTGGATCGTAGTGAATAAAGGTGAAGGTCAGTTTATCGGTTATGATAATTTACAAGCCGAAGCGACCATATTAAGATATAGAGGAATTAAAGCGAAAGGAAAAGAATTATACCAAGTTGAATTGAACCAAACACCATTTTATCCTGAGGGAGGTGGACAAGTTGGAGATGCTGGAATTTTAATTTCTGATGATGAGAAATTCCCAATCCACGACACAAAAAAGGAAAATGGTGTAATTCTTCATTTCATGAAGCAATTGCCATCTAATCCTGCTGCTAATTTTGAAGCAGTAGTTAGTAAAACTAAAAGAGCAGCTACCAACGCCAACCACTCAGCAACACATTTATTGCATCACGCTTTAAGGACTGTACTAGGAGACCATGTTGAGCAGAAAGGTTCTTTGGTAAATGAGAAAAATTTACGTTTTGATTTCTCCCACTTCCAAAAAGTAACGGAAGAGGAAATGACTCAAATTGAAACAATCATCAATGACGGTATTAAAGCAAATACTGATTTAGACGAAAATAGAAATGCTACTGTAGAAGAAGCGAAAGCACAAGGTGCAATGGCTTTATTTGGTGAAAAGTATGGTGATAAGGTAAGAGTGATCAAATTTGGAGATTCTGTTGAACTTTGTGGAGGAACGCATGTTGCCTCTACCTCTCAAATTGGCAAATTCATTTTTACAACTGAATCTGCTGTTGCAGCCGGTGTAAGAAGAGTTGAAGCAATCACTTCCGTAAAAGCAGATGAGTTTATTAATAAGGAACTTTCTTTATTGGATGATATTCGCATAATGCTCAAAAATCCAAAGGATTTAAAGAAGCACATTGAAAGTGTTTTAAATCAGAACACAACATTAGGAAAAGAAGTTGAAGTGCTTTTAAAAGCAAAAACTAAAGGTTTAAAAGCAGAATTGCTAGCTGCAGTTAAAGAAGTGAACGGTGTTAATTTCCTAGCAACTAAGATTGATTTAGAATCTGCTGATGCAATTAAAGATTTGGCTTTTCAAATGAAATCCGAAATCGACAACTTATACCTTGTGCTTGGTGCTGAAATTAAAGGTAAACCAAATTTAACTGTTGTACTAAGTGAAAATCTGGTTAAGGATAAAGGGCTAAATGCTGGACAGATTATTCGTGATCTTGCTAAAGAGATACAAGGTGGTGGCGGTGGACAACCTTTCTATGCAAATGCGGGAGGGAAAAATCCAGCTGGAATTGCAGTTGCACTTGAAAAATCTATTGACTACATCAAGTAAAGCAGGCTTAAAAAAAGCTTTATTGTCATACTTAATTGCGCTTAAAAACATTACTGAATTAGCGTATAATTGCGTTGGATTTCCAGAGGAATCCTTCACTGAAGGATAATTTAAGATAAATAACGTGTTAGTAATCATAGGGACATTTACCATCTTTTGCAGGTTACAGCAAGCGATTACAAAAGATAAATTTTTAGTTGTTAACCATATTAAAAAAAACAGTTAAAAATTAAATATCCGTAGTTACCCAAAACGGATAAGTAAATATTAGAGCATCTCGTATTCCTAATACCAATTCCAAAAAATTATGATTTACTACTAGAGTTTTTTGACACAACTTTACTAAAGATAGATACGACACAAAAGACATAACCGTCAAACATTTCCTATCAATTTAAAATATTCACGAGTGAATTGATGTAAATGATGATAATATTCACGAGTCTTAAAAGCGACCACAAAGCAATCGAAACAAACCTAATCAACTAAAAACCAATGATTAGAAAATAAATACTAATAAGAAAGTTGTTGCATTAAAGTCAATTAAAATTTTTCTAGTAGAAAATATTTGGCACACTCAAATAAACACTGTATCTTTGCCGGACATCGCGGGGTGGAGCAGTTGGTAGCTCGTCGGGCTCATAACCCGAAGGTCATAGGTTCGAGTCCTGTCCCCGCAACTAG
>MDTF01014907.1_pt1 | contig 13804 bp, 14 predicted proteins | sample 811191 | NCBI WGS metagenome assembly MDTF01 (sample SAMN05326649, study PRJNA326480) | marine metagenome | isolation source: seawater | place: Southern Ocean | collected 2011
AGAGTACATGAAATCACTTGCCAAGGCATCGGATAGAGTTACACTAGAAAATAGAGGAAAAACATTTGAAGGAAGACCTCTTTTATTGTTAACAATTACGTCACCAAATAATCATCTTCGCATTAATGATATTAGGCAAAGACATATAGATGGAACAAACAACGCTTCTATAGATGTTTCTAATGATCCTATTATAGTCTATCAAGGGTTTTCTATTCATGGGAATGAACCAAGTGGTTCTAATGCTTCTTTAGTCGCAGCGTATTATTTAGCTGCTTCATTAAGTTCAGAAACAGAAGACCTATTAAAGAATACAGTGATTTTATTTGATCCATCATTTAACCCTGATGGTTTACAACGTTTTGCTTATTGGGCAAATACTAATAAAAGTAAAAATATTAACCCAGATCCAAATGATCGTGAATATTTTGAGGTATGGCCAAGAGGACGAACTAATCATTATTGGTTTGATATGAATAGAGATTGGTTGCCAGTTCAGTTACCAGAATCTAGAGCAAGAATTGCATCATTTCACAAGTGGTTACCTAATATCTTAACAGATCACCATGAAATGGGTTCTAATTCTACATTCTTTTTCCAACCTGGAATTCCGAGCAGAACACATCCTTTAACACCACAAATTAATCAAGATTTAACTAGAGAAATTGGAAATTATCATGCAAAAGCGTTAGATAAAATAGGATCACAATATTATTCAGAAGAAAGTTATGATGATTTTTACTACGGAAAAGGGTCTACATTTCCAGATATTAATGGAGGTATTGGAATTTTATTTGAGCAAGGAAGTTCTCGAGGTCATGCACAAGAGACCTCCAATGGATTATTAACCTTTCCATTTACAATTAGAAATCAATATACAGCAGCAATGTCAACATTAGAAGCTGCGAAAAATATGCGTGTAAAAATCTTAAAATACCAACAAGATTTTTATGAGAAAGCTAGAAATGAGTCGTCTAAAGCGAAAGCTATAGTTTTTGGTGATTCTAAAGATGCTGCAAAAAGTTATCATTTAGCGGAGGTTTTAAAAAGACATCAAGTAACTATTCATGAAGTAAAGTCAGATTTTAAAGCAAATGGGAAACAATTCAAAAAGGGATATAGTTATGTAGTTCCTATGAATCAAAAAAATCAACGATTGGTAAAGGCAATGTTTGATGTAAGAAAAAGTTTTAAGGATAGTTTGTTCTATGATGTATCTGCATGGACATTTAATCATTCTTTTGGAGTTGATTATGCAGAGAATATTTCTTTAAATAATGCTGGTCCTGAAATTAAGACATTACGCATTAAAGACGGAAATATCAGTAAAAAAAGTAATATTGGATATTTGATGCCCTGGAATGAGTATTATACCCCGAAAGCTATGAATGCTATACTAAAGAGGGGATTACGAGCAAAAGTATCCATGAAAAATTTTAAAAACGGAGGAATTTCTTATGATTACGGTACAATTTTCATTCCTGTTCAAAATCAAAAGCTGAATACTTTAGAATTATATAATTTCTTAATTAAAGTAGCGAATGAAAGTCATTTATCAATGGATGGGGTTAGTACTGGGTTAAATAGAGGTATAGATTTGGGAAGTAATAATTTTAAGAATGTTTCATTACCAAAAGTAGCAATGTTGGTTGGAAATGGAGTAAACGTTAGTGATCCAGGTGAAATTTGGCATTTATTTGACCAGCGATATGATATGCATGTAACTAAATTAGATTTGATTTATTTTAATCGTATTGATATTAGTAAATACACAGTTTTAATTGCTCCGAATAGTAGAAATTTAGATAAAAAATCTATTGAAAAGTTACAAATATGGGTTCGTAACGGTGGAACTTTAATTGGTTACAGAAGTGCTGCAAAATGGTTAAACGAGCATAAATTTATTAATATAGAATTTGAGAATACTAAGATTGATACCATAAAGGAGGTTTCTTTTGAATCCAAATCTTTAAAAAGTGGAGCACAGGTAATTGGTGGTGCTATTTTTGAAGCTACTATAGATCGCTCACATCCTATCAATTTTGGATATAAGAATGATAAAATAGCCTTGTTTAGAAATACAACTCTTTTTATGAAAGCTGACAAGAAGAGTTATAATAATCCAATCCAATATACAAATAACCCGTTGTTAAGTGGTTATATTTCAAAAGAAAATGCAAAGGCGATTAAAAATACTGTTCCCTTTAAATTTCAGCGAATGGGTAGAGGTAGAGTGCTAGTTTTTACAGACAATACTAATTTTAGAGCTTTCTGGTATGGAACTAATAAACTGTTGATGAATGCTATTTTCTTTGGAGATAAAATGTAAATAAATATAAAATGAGAATATAAAGTTGTGATTTTTAATTTCTAAAGTTTGCAACTTTATAATTTTCACCATTAAACTCGTAACTAAACCTAAAGATATACGTCATATAAATAAGATAAATTAATCTAAATCTATGAGTTTTTTACGTGTTTTATTAGCCATTCTATTTCCTCCATTATCAGTCATAGATAAAGGTTGTGGATCATTTTTCATCATTCTATTATTAACTCTTTGTGGATGGATTCCTGGTGTTATTGGAGCCTTAGTTATTTTGAATAATCCTAAGAATAAATAATAATTTTTAACGAATTTGTTCTCCGTTTTTTATTGAGTTAACAGTCTGTAAAAGAACAACCTTTCCCTCCTTATTATAAATACCCAGTATTAGACATTCGCTCATAAAGTTAGCGATTTGTCTAGGTTTAAAGTTAACTATAGCTGTTACTTTTTTATTTAATAATTCTTCTTTAGTGTACAATTCTGTAATTTGAGCGCTAGATTTCTTAATTCCTAGATCACCAAAATCAACACTTAATTGATATGCAGGATTGCGCGCTTTCGGGAATTCTCTTACTTCAATAATAGTTCCTATTCTAAGATCTAGTTTAAGAAAGTCTTCAAATGATGTTTCTTTTATCATATTTTATTTTTTAGAACTAAGTTTTTCCACAATCCAAAGTGGTCCAATTAACAGGAATTGTAAATCCTTTGCAAATGAAGGTTTTTCACCTTCAATGTGATGACCATCAAATTGACCTATCCATGCAACTACAAAAATCATCAAGAAAGTAAAAAATAAGTTTACAGTACTACCTAACCAAAAGCTTCCTATAATTGAGAAAGAGGTAAAGAATAGCATTTGAATAAAATAACGAAAGCCGAGACGTAGATAGAATATTAAAATAAAAATTGAAATAACTGCTGCCCAATTTTCTAAAAGAGGTTTGTCTATACCTGAGGTGTTTTCTAGAAATGAGCTTGGAATGGATATTAATAAACCAATTACACTAAAGAATATTAGCGGAACACATAAGTAATGTATTTTTTTATTTGTAATATTTTGATGGCTTACGGCATATTCATCAAACCATTGTTGTGCAGTTTTCATGATTTTTATAATTACCTATATGTTTTTTAAAAATAACTCCTGTTTTGAATTGTATTGAGATCAATTTTTCCATTAATAATTACACTATTTTTAAATTCTTGAGAGCCTGATAAATTACTTATAAGTGTAAGAGAAAAAATATTAATACTTTATTGATGCTTTTATTTTTTAAAGTGAATTTACGATTTTTTTTAATGAACTATTAATCAAGTTTTTTTAAACTGTTTATGGCGTTTCTGTTTTCCGGATTAATAGTCAAAGACTTTTGATAATATTCTATAGCTTTTATAGTATCTTTCTTTTTTTTAAATAAATCTCCCATGCTGTCGTAAACATTTGATTTCTCAGGGTATAAAGCAATGTTTATTTCAAAGATAGCTTTAGCTTTCTCAAATTCGTTGGCTTTCATGTATTTATACCCTGTTTTATTCAGATCCCATTCTTTAATAGTAGAATCTAAAGAATCCTTTTGCTGTAAAGCAATATATGCTTTGAGTGATTTAGAGTATTCTTTATTTTTAAAATATTCTAAAGCTGTTTTTTCTCCTTCTTTTAGCTTAGTGAAGTGAAATTTCTCACCAGCATGCTCTCGTTTTTCTGCCAATTCTATATGTACTTTTGGGACGGAGATAAAAATTAATTTTTCATTCATTTCTTTTAGATAAAATGAATTATCGTCTGCTTTAATAGGAGTCATATTATTACCTCTCCATTTTATTTTTAAAATATCTTCTTTAAAATATACTTCTAAAGTTTCATTAGAATTGAATAAATACCTTCCTTCAAAAGTTTCAATAAATTCAGTTGAATTATTATATTTCCCACAAGAGACTAGGAAAAGTATACTTAGAAGATAGAAAATACGTTTTATTTTGGTAGGTTTATTATTTAAAAGTGGTTTCATGATTATAAAATAAAAAATCTGTTATATATCTATAGGACGACTGTTTATTTATTTTTGTTACAAATTTTATTAATTAATAAACTAATATAGTTATTAGCTCTAAGAATAATAATTACTTATGAATATCAAATCACCTTATTTTTATCGGTGATAATAGAACATTAAATCCAGTAGCTCATTTACCTTACAGGCCTTCAAGAGCAAAAGGCTCTATTTACCAAAGAGGTGCTAACGTTCCAATGATTGTTTCTGGTCTTGGAGTTACTAGAGGGGAGAGCGTGAAGCTGCTTTAATTCACACAATAGATTTGTTTGCTACGATTGTAGAATTTTCAGGAATTACTACTCAAGAGATTAATAATAGCATTAGTTTTTACGATTTGTTGTCAGATACTAATACAAATGAAAGAGCTTTTGTGTATACAGAACGTTCTTCTAACGGATTGAGTTATGCGATTATAAATTCTAGTTATAAATTGATTGTTCATGATAATGGTAGTCAAGAGTTTTATAATCTATCACCAGATCCTTATGAAAATAATGATTTAATTGGTACATCATTAAGTTCATCTGCGTTATCAGCAAAAAACGATTTAGTGGTAGAGGCAAATAATATTAGAATGTATTTTTTTTTACATTAGCCAGTAAACTAAAAAAAAACTCCTAGAATACCTAAGAGTTTTTTTATGATAATTAGATCGTTTTTTTTTTATTTTACATCCATCAATTCTACATCAAAAATTAGAGTAGCATTTGGAGGAATTACCCCACCAGCACCACTTTCTCCATAGGCAAGATTAGACGGAATCACAAAACGTGCTTTGTCTCCAACTTTTAACAATAGTATTCCTTCATCCCAACCAGCAATAACTTGACCAACTCCTACTGGAAAGTCAATTGGTTGTTTTCGTTTGTATGAAGAATCAAACACAGTACCATCTAATAATTGTCCTTTGTAGTGTACAGAAACATTTGCTCCTTTTGTAGCTTGTTTTCCTTCACCGTTTTGTAAAATTTGGTATCGTAAACCACTAGTGGTTTCGTCATATCCTGCTGCTACTGAATCTAAAGTTTCTTGCTGCTTTTTCTTTTCTTCTTCTTCTCGTTTTGATCTAGAACCTTCAAAGGTTCTAAAAGCTTCTACTGCATTATATGCATCAGCATCAGCTCCTATACGAATAATTTCTATAGACATCTCGTCATCCTGTGCTACAGCATCTACAATACCTTGTCCTTCAATAACATTTCCAAATACTGTATGCTTACCGTCTAGCCAAGAAGTTTCTATATGGGTAATAAAAAATTGAGAACCATTGGTTGCAGGACCTGAATTAGCCATCGATAATTTCCCTGGAGTATCATGCTTTAAATCAGGGTGAATTTCATCATCAAATTGGTAACCTGGGCCTCCAGTTCCAGTTCCTAGTGGGCATCCTCCTTGGATCATGAAATCTGGAATAACTCTATGAAACTTTAAACCGTCATAGTAAGGTGTTCCTTGTTCTTTTACATTATTTTCAAGATTACCTTCCGTTAAGGCAATAAAATTACCCACAGTTCCGGGAGTTCTTTCATATTCTAAATTCACTAAAATATCCCCTTTTGGAGTTTTAAATTTTGCGTAGATTCCGTTATTCATTTTAATTTAATTTAATTATACAATTAGTTAGCTATTGAATCACTTTTTTATTGGGTACTGAAAATTCAAGATAAATTATTTTTTTACATTTAAAATAGATAAACCATAAATTAATCCAATATTTATATTTGACGAGTTCACATTTCCATACGGAGAAATCATTTGTCCTCCAGCTATATTCAAAGTAAAATCGTTGTTGAGGTGATAATTAAAACCAGCAGTTGGTCTTAATAAAACACCTTCGCCAGAATCTACTCTTCCTCCACCAGCAACACCAAGATTCATTTCAAAGAAAGTGGAGATTTTATTGTTTAAAAAACGATTACTTTTAATCCCTAATCCGAACATTCCGTGCGCATATCCTCCAGACTTTCCTATGTAAGCAAATGAAGCTTCTCCTGAGATATACAATCGTTTGCTGATGTCATAGTATATTTTTATGGCAATTAGTTGTAAATTGCTATTTGGAATTCCAAATTTAGCCACATCAAAATAAGTTTGATTCTGAACACCAACTTGTATGCCTTGTGTATTTATTTGTCTTGCTTTTTCTTTGGTATATGGATCTGACAATCCTCCGCTCAATCCATAATATTTTATACTAAAACCTGCAGTATATGCCTCAAAAGTTCCACCAATGGATCTGTGATATCCACCATGAGTACTGAAGCCAAATTGATCTGAAATTTTAATATCTGCACCAATACTTGGATACATAGTTAATCCGTTCTCTGGAAAAATTCTACCCCCTGCAGCTCCAATTCCAAATTTCCCAAAGAGATTGATGTTTTTTGTGAACATAAAGTTTTTACCAACTCCAATAAATAAATCCATAAAACCAGCAACTAACCCCTTATACATTGCATCTGTATGTGCATAAATAAATGTATTTTCTGATAGATAACGTTGATATTCAAAACCTAAAATAGATAAGGTATTATTGAGTGGAGCATAATTTTGAGTGGCATCTTTTCTAGAATCTCCAAAAGGAAAGAAGAAATCAAAAGTAACTTGTTGAACACTTTTTACAGCTGGTTTTGTCCTGCTATTTTCTTTTAAAGTATTGTTTAAGGTGAATTTATTCCGAGCTTCTACATAGCTTTTGTAGCTTAAAACACTAGGAATTTCTATAAAAAATGAGACATTATTATTTTTAATAATTCCAGTAAAGAAATTTACTTGTCCGTATTGTACCCCAAAAGAATAGTTTTTCTTTCTCAACTGAAGGCCAACATTAGGGTATATTATTCCACCGCCATTAACAAGAGTTCTATAGCCACCTCCACCACCAAAATGAACATTGGCATCAAAGTATAAATTATTGTAAATTTTAGTATTTACTCCTAAATGAACCCCTAAAGTAAATAATCCACCTTGGTCTCCGGTAACAGCTGTATGCATTCCAGCTCCTGTATACAGCCAATCTGTTAGAGGGATATTATAGTTTAAACCAACTAAACTCATTTTGGATGCTAGCGGATAGCTTACTTTATCTGTAGGCATATCTACTAAAGTATAATTTAGTCTGATTGAATTATTTAGTTTTTTGAAAGAAAATGTAGTTTCCGAGTCTTCAGTTTGTGAATACATTTGAAGGCTCAAGATACTTAAGATTAAAAGATGTATTTTCTTCATATCAATTTTTATTGAAACTCGCTTGTAAAATGAAGCTTTACAGTTGGGTATTTACTCTGAGTCATTTGAATGGTAAATGAAGAGTCTGCTAAAAAAACTAATTGACCTTGCTTATCTTTTGCTAAATAACGTTGTTTTACTCTTTTAAACTCTTTAAATTCTTCGTTTTTTATATCTTCAGCCTCTACCCAGCAAGCTTTGTGAACATTAATGTTTTCATAAGAGCACTTTGCACCGTATTCATGCTCTAAACGATATTGAATTACTTCGTATTGAAGTGCACCAACTGTTCCAATAATTTTTCGCCCATTCATATCCATGGTAAATAATTGCGCAACACCTTCGTCCATTAATTGATCCAATCCTTTAAATAATTGCTTAGATTTCATTGGATCTGCATTGTTAACATATCGAAAATGCTCAGGAGAAAAGCTAGGGATTCCTTTGAAATTTAATTGTTCTCCTTCTGTTAAAGTATCACCAATTTTAAAATTACCTGTATCATGAAGTCCTACAATATCTCCAGGAAATGATTCATCTACAATTTCTTTCTTTTCAGCAAAGAATGTGTTTGGACTAGAAAATTTTACTTTTTTACCATTCCTAACATGTAAATAAGGTGCGTTTCTTTTAAAAGTTCCAGAAACTATTTTTATAAATGCCAAACGATCTCTGTGTTTTGGATCCATATTTGCATGAATCTTAAAAACAAATCCAGTTAATTTTTCTTCTTTAGAATCTACCCATCTTTCTTCTGCTTTTTTAGGTTGTGGTTTGGGTGCGATATCTATAAAAGTATCTAACAATTCTTTAACTCCAAAATTATTTAGAGCAGAACCAAAGAAAACCGGTTGTAATTTACCTTCTAAGTATTCTTCGTTATCAAATTTGGGATATACTTCATAAATTAATTCTAATTCTTCTCGAAGAGTTTCTGCAGCTTTATCACCGACTACTTCATCTAGTTTGGGATTGTTGATGTCATTAAATTCAATTCCAGCAGAAATATTTTGCTTATTGTCACCTGAAAAAATATTTAATCTTTTGTCAAAAATATTGTAGATACCTTTAAAATCATATCCCATTCCTATAGGAAAGCTCATTGGCGTTACTCGTAGCCCTAATTTTTGTTCTACTTCGTCTAATAAATCAAAGGCATCTTTTCCTTCCCTGTCTAGCTTATTTATAAAAACTAACATTGGAATATTACGCATTCTACAAACTTCTACTAATTTTTCAGTTTGCGCTTCTACTCCTTTAGCGACATCAATTACAACAATTACACTATCTACGGCAGTTAGTGTTCTAAAAGTATCTTCAGCAAGATCTTTATGACCTGGTGTGTCTAGAATATTTATTTTCTTGTCTTTATAAATAAAAGCTAAAACAGAAGTTGCCACAGAAATTCCACGCTGCCGCTCAATTTCCATAAAATCTGATGTAGCTCCTTTTTTAATTTTATTATTTTTTACTGCTCCAGCTTCCTGTATTGCACCTCCAAATAGTAATAGCTTTTCTGTTAAAGTGGTTTTCCCAGCATCTGGATGGGATATAATTCCAAAAGTTCTCCTTCGTTCTATTTCTTTTAAAAAGCTCATCTACAAAAATTGATGTGCAAAGGTACGTTTTATTCTAAAATTTTTTAATTGTAGTAGATAAATAGTTGTTTATAACTTTAATTTAAAGTTCATATTTTTATACCTTGAAAAAAATTATTTAAAAATGAGAAAATTTGTAATTATTTGTTGTTCGATTTTATTTTTTGGATGCAATTCTAGTATTTCTCAAAACAATAAATTAACAGATCTAGAAGCTAACCAGATTAAAGCAACTTATGTAGATTTACAAAATAAAAAAGTTGATTTAACTACTTTTAAAGGAAAGAAAGTCTTAATTAATTACTGGGCAACTTGGTGTGGCCCATGTATTCAAGAAATGCCATCATTATTAAAGGCTCAAGAAATCTTAAAAGAATATAATTATGTTTTTTTATTAGTCTCAGATGAAGGAATTAAAAGAATTTCTAGATTTAAGGATCATAAAAATTATAATTTCCAATATTTAAAATCAACTTCATCACTTTCATCTCTCGGTGCTTATATTTTACCTACGACATTTATTTTTGATGAGCAGGGAAATAGAATAAAGAAAATAGTAGGATCGATCGAATGGGATTCTGATAAAATTATAAAATCATTAAAAAAATTATAACATGAAGAAATTCGTCATAGTATTTATTTTAGGAGTTTTAATTTCTTGTTCGCAAAAAGAGATTATAATTAAAAATATTCCATTTATCTACGGAAAGAATAATGCAGAACCTAACTTAGTGTCAAAAGATGGTAATTTAACATTGTCATGGATTTCCTCTGAACCAGACAAAGAAGCAACCTTATACTACAGTCAATTTAAAGAAGAAAAATGGAAAGAACCTATTCGTGTATCTTCTGGATCTGATTGGTTTGTGAATTGGGCAGATTTTCCTGCAAATGCGATTAATGATGATTTAATATTAACTAGTTTTCTACAAAAATCAGCTTCAGGAATTTATACTTACGATGTAGTTTTAAATTTAGAAAAACTCTCTGGAGAAAAAATAAAAGAAAATTTTCTATTAAATACTGATGGAATTGAAGCAGAACACGGTTTTGTAAGTATGATTCCTACTAATAAAAAAGGCTTTTTTATTACATGGTTAGATGGAAGAAATACAGTAGAAGATACTGAAGAAGGACATCACAAAGCGATGACCATTAGATTTGCTGAAATTACCAATACTGGAGAAATAATAAATGAAAGTGAATTAGACGCCGCTACTTGTGATTGCTGTCAGACGTCTATTGCTATGACAAACGATGGTCCCATAGTTGTCTACAGAGATAGAGGTAGGGAAGAAATTAGAGATATTTATAGCACAAAATATGTAGATGGTAAGTGGGAGGACCCTAAACCTGTGCATGAAGATGGTTGGAAAATAAATGGATGTCCAGTAAATGGACCAAAAGTAGTCGTAAACTCAACAAATTTGGCTGTTGCATGGTTTACAGTCGCTAATGATGAAACTGTGGTAAACGTTTCTTTTTCAACTTCTAATGGAGATGTATTTGATGCTCCTATAAAACTTAATGATCTTGATGCAATTGGTAGGGTAGATGTAGCTTTTTTAAATTCAAAAGAAGTATTGGTAAGTTATATGGAACAGGATGACCAAGGAACCTATCTGCGTGTTAAAAAAGTTTCAATTGAAGGAGAAGTGTCGGAGTCATATACGATATCTGAAATAGACGGAGGAAGAAATACAGGAGTTCCCCAATTAGAAATAATGAATGATGAAGCTTTTCTTGTTTGGACTATTTCTATTGAGGGTGAGAATCAGTTAAAATCTATAAAGTTAAACTCGAAAAATATTTAGAGTACTATTATTTTCAACACTTATTACTATTCTATTTTAAAACTATTGCTTTTATAAACACATCTTTTAAAGGCCATTCCTTTTTGTCCGTTTTTAATTTGGCGATTTTCTCCATGGTATCAAAACCTTCAATGATTTCTCCAAAAATTGTATGTTCTCCATCCAAGTGATAACTTCCTCTTTTGTCTTGAATCATATAAAACTCAAAAGGGGAAGATTTTTTAGTTGGATTATTCTCCCATTTCCTGGCAGCTGCAAGCGCACCATATTTGTGTTTTCTGTATGATTTTATTTCTGCTGGAATTCTGTAATTATATTTTATTCTTAATTTTCTTGTAATTGGATGATCAGAATTACCTCCTTGAACTATAAATTCTGGAACAATTCTATGAAATGCGGTGGTATTAAAATATCCGTTTTTTGTTAAAAAGATAAAACTTGCTCTGTGTAAAGGAGTTTCTTCATATAGTTTAATTTTAATACTACCTAACCGTGTTTTAAACAATACAACAGATTCTTCGTTAAGTTTCCCATATTCTTTTAAAAATAACACTGCATTTGACTTTGTGATAGTGTCAGTTTCTTTTTCCGTGAGTATTTTAATATTTTTTTTAATAGCAGCTTTCTCTATTGCTGTAGATATTTTTTTAATCGTTTTTTCTTTTGGCTGGCATCCAAAAGAAAGAAATAAGAAATAACTAAGAAAAACAAAAATGTGTTTTAGTGTTTTAAACATTATACAAATATAGATATTAGATTTTTTTAATGTTTCTGTAATAAAGATTTATACTTAAAAATCTAAAATTCAATCCATTCATTTTTGTATTTTTGCCATCAGAACAATAATTAATGGAAGAGAACGTAATTTTGGTAGATGAACAAGACAATCAATTAGGTCTTATGCCAAAAATGGAAGCACATGAGAAAGCAGTTTTACATAGGGCTTTTTCTGTTTTTATATTCAATATTAATGGGGAGTTAATGTTGCAACAAAGAGCCGCTCATAAATATCATTCTCCATTGTTATGGACCAACACGTGTTGTTCACACCAACGAGATGGCGAATCTAATATTGTAGCAGGAAAAAGACGTCTTGAAGAGGAGATGGGTTTTAAAACCAACTTAAAAGAAGTATTTTCATTTGTTTATAAAGCTCCTTTTGATAATGGTTTAACAGAACATGAATTAGACCATGTTATGCTCGGAACCTTTAGTGGAGAACCGCAGATCAATCCAGATGAAGTTGCTTCCTATAAATGGATGTCTTTAGAAGCTGTTAAAAAAGATATTGAACTCAATCCAAGTTTATATACAGCTTGGTTTAAAATTATTTTTAAAGAATCATACTTAAAACTTACAAATGCCTAGAATTACAGGATACAGAAAAGCACATTTTAATGCTGCACACAGATTATATAAATCAGATTGGTCTGAAGAAAAGAACCTTGAAATCTTCGGAAAGTGTAGTAATCCACATTTTCATGGACATAATTATGAAATTATTGTAGCAGTTACAGGAGACATAGATCCTGATACTGGCTATGTTTTTGATCTAGGAATTTTAAAGCGTTTGATTCGTTCTGAGATTGAAGATGCTTTTGATCATAAGAATCTAAACGTTCAGGTTGAAGAATTTAAAACCTTAAACCCTACGGCAGAAAACATCTGTGTAGTTTCTTATAATAAACTAAGAAAACATTTACCGAGTTCGCTAGATTTAGAGGTTACCTTGTATGAAACACCAAGAAATTTCGTGAGTTATTCGGGAGAATAAAGAATCTTTAATTATTACTAAATAGATACTCTACCAACATTTTATTGACTTTTTTCATTTGTTTTAAAGCTCTTTTGGCCTTTGTTAGGTAACTAGATTCTATAGTTACAAACAATTTTTTTTACTTCTATATTTATTTAAAAATAAATATATGACAGTGACTAACTGTGCTTTTTAAATTAATGAGTAAATAAAGTAAGAATATATGAAATATGTATATTTGAAAATCAATAAAAAAGCTTCATAATAATTAATAAAAAAATAAAGACCTTTAAATATGTATCAACAATGTAAAGTAATAGCTTTTGATGCAGATGATACGCTTTGGATAAATGAAACCTATTTTAGAGAAGCAGAAAAAAAGTTTTCACAATATTTAGTACGTTTTGAAACAGAAAACAAAATAGAACAAGAGCTTTTTAAGACAGAAATTAAGAACCTTGAAATCTATGGTTATGGTATTAAAGGTTTTATGCTATCTATGGTAGAATGTGCTTTGAAAGTCTCTAATTATACAATTTCTCAACGTGAAATAGATGATATTTTAACAATCGGAAAGGAGATGATAGAGAAACCTATAGAATTGTTAGATGGCGTAGAGGAGGTGCTTCAAAAATTAAAAAAAAACTACACATTAATAGTCGCTACAAAAGGAGATTTATTAGATCAAGAACGAAAATTAGAAAAATCAGGACTACTACATTATTTTCATCATATAGAGGTAATGAGTGAGAAAAAAGTAGCAGACTACCAAAAGTTAATAAGGCATTTAGATATTCAATCCAGTGAGTTATTAATGGTTGGTAATTCGCTAAAATCTGATGTATTACCTTCACTAAAAATAGGTGCATCAGCAATACATGTGCCTTTTCATACTACCTGGGCTCATGAAGAAGTTTCTAAAAAAGATGCTCATGAATCAACGTTTAAGACGGTTCATAGTATCACTGATATTTTAAGATTCTTATAAATGAAATATCTAGATATTAATACTTGGAATAGAA
>MDTF01013759.1_pt1 | contig 13778 bp, 15 predicted proteins | sample 811191 | NCBI WGS metagenome assembly MDTF01 (sample SAMN05326649, study PRJNA326480) | marine metagenome | isolation source: seawater | place: Southern Ocean | collected 2011
ATTGATGGAATAACTCCAGCTGCTGTTTATATTTTGTTGTCACATGTAAAAAGAAAGTCTATTAAGCTTATAGCTTAATGGAAGACATTTTAAATAAATATCCACTACTAAAAAATAAAAATGTTTCACGTGAAACACTTGTAGAGTTTGAGAACTTTATTGTTATTCTCCAGAAAAGAAATCAAGAAATAAACATTATAAGTAAAGAAACAGCTAAAAATGAAGTGATAAGAGAAAGACATATAGTAGATTCAGCGCAAATACTTGAATTTGTTGATTTAAATTGTAATATAATAACAGATATAGGCTCAGGTGGAGGTATGCCAGGAATAATCATAGCAATTATGATGAAAAATTTGAAAAATTCAACAAAAGTATACTTGTATGAAAAAAGTCACCATAAGAGTGCTTTTTTAAGAAAAACATCAAGAGATTTAAAATTAAACACTGAGGTTGTACAAGAAAATATTTTTGAGGCACAAAATTTAGAGTCAGGTACAATAATGGCGAGAGCGTTTAAACCTATGCCAATAATTTTAGAGTTAGTTTATAAAAACTTTAGTAGTTATAAAAATTTAATTTTGTTCATGGGTAAAAATGGAGAACAGGTTTTAAATGAAACATTAAAAAATTGGGATTTTGATTTTGAAAAGAAAAAAAGTATTACAAACGAGGATTCATTCTTATTAAATATAAAAAATATAAAAAAAAAAAGTTAAAAAATTAGATGCAAATTATTTCCGTAATAAATCAAAAGGGTGGAGTTGGCAAAACAACAACAGTTATCAACCTTGCAGCTGGTTTAGCTCAACAAGAAAAAAAAGTTTTAGTAATTGATTTAGATCCACAAGGAAATGCCACTACGGGACTTGGTCTATCGAACTTAGAAAATTCTAGTGACACGATTTATGGTGTACTGAACGGAACAAAATCAATTCCAGAAGTAATTAGAAAAACAGAATTTGAAAATTTAGATATTATTACTTCTAACGTTGATTTGTCTGGACTAGAAGTTGAAACAGCTAATGACAATGAAAGAGCCTTTATATTAAAAGTTAAATTAACCGCTTATTTAAATGATTCTAGAGGATACTATGATTATATACTTATAGACTGTCCGCCATCACTAAGTTTACTTACAGTCATGGCCTTGGTGTCATCTAACTCGCTTGTGGTGCCATTGCAGACTGAATTTTTTGCTTTAGAGGGCTTAACACAGCTAATGAAAACTATAGAACGGATAAAAGTTAACTTAAATCCTGAATTAAAGATTAGAGGAATTCTTTTGACCATGTATGATAAGAGAAACAAACTTTCAGCACAAGTTGAAAAAGAAGCAAGAGACTATTTTAAGGAAAAAGTTTATATTACCATCATACCAAGAAATGTTAGATTATCAGAAGCTCCCTCTCACGGTATGCCAGTCTTAATTTACGACAAGTTGTGCCCTGGAAGTAAATCATATTTTAGTTTTACAGATGAATTTATTAATCAAGAATTAATAATAGGGAGTGCAGCATAATGGATGCAAATAAAATAAAAAAAGGGTTAGGTAGGGGTTTGTCATCTTTAATAGGTGAAGCAAGAACCGAAATAAATATTAATAAAGTTGCCATAAGCGATCTGTTGAGTAATAAATTCCAACCAAGAAAAGTATTTGATGAAGAGAGTTTACAAGATTTAACTAATTCAATAAAAGAGAGAGGCATTATTCAACCAATTATTGTTAGAAAATCTAGTGATGATAGTTCAAAATATGAAATAATTGCTGGAGAGAGAAGGTGGTTAGCAGGGCAAAAAGCAGGACTACACGAAGTTCCTGTTGTTATTACTGATGTAAATGACTTAAAATCTTTAGAATTTGCTATTGTTGAAAATGTTCAAAGAAATGATCTAAACGCAATTGAAGAAGCGCGTGGTTATCAACGTCTTATTAAAGAATTTTCTTACGACCAACAAAAAGTGGCTCAATTTATTGGAAAAAGTCGGAGCCATATAGCTAATTTTTTAAGATTACTGAGTTTGCCAAATACAGTATTACAATTAATTGAAACAAAAAGATTATCCCCCGGTCATGCAAAAATTTTAGTTGGATTAGATAATTCAGAATTTGTTGCAAACAAAATAGTTGAGAAAAACCTTTCTGTGAGACAAGCAGAAAATTTTGTAAAAATTTTTAAGATAAAAAAAAAGTCATTTAAAACATCAAAAGATGTAAACCTACAAGCTTTGGAATCTTCAATTATAGAAAAAATTGGATTAAATGTTTTGATTAAAAACAAAAAAAATAATAAAGGATCTATAACTCTAGAATATAATGATATTGAACAATTAAATAGGATTGTCGAAGTTATAAAATCTAATTACTAACTGAGGCTGATTTTTCAATAATAAAATTCGAAAGAATTTTTAATGAACTATTTGAATGTTTTTTTATTAAAAGTTCAATTTCATTAATTTCATAAATTAATTTTTCAGCATTTTCAAATGACCAATTGATCACTTGTTGTTTTACAATTTCCTTATCTTTCCAAAAGATTGGTGGTTTAAAACTTACAATCGCAGCTTCAATATTTTTTGTTCTTTTTATTTCTTTACTTAATTTAATAAGTCTTTTTGATTTTATTAAAAAACTTCTAATAATAAGAATGCAATCATCCAGTGAATAATTATTTTCATTTAGAATATGAACAGTTCTTTTTTTATTTTTCGACAAACACGAGTCTATTAGTTCAGAAACATTATAATTTTCTGCCAAATTAGTAAGTTTAAGAATGTCTTGTAAACTTATTTTGCTTTTATTTTTTATAAAACCCTCTATTTTTTGTAGTTCATTGTTTAAATTTTGTCTATCCCCCCTGGATCTACTGGTGATTAAATTTATTAACTGTTGGGAAATTGGTATTTTTTTCTCTCTAAAAAAAAGATTAACTATTGCTGATAATGTTTGATTATTATCTTCATAAAATGGAACACAAGTTGTTTCTTTACTCTTTTCAAACAAAACTCTAAGTTTAGATTTTTTTTCCAAAATATTTGAGTTCAAAACTAAAACTAAATCAGTAATATTTTCTTCAATTATTTCTTCAATTATTTCTTTTATTTTATCAGTCGCCCTATTTATTATGATTAGTTTTTCATCTTCAAAAAATGATTTAGATAAAATATTATTGAAAAAAACCTCTTTATTTTTAAGAACTTCTTCCTCTTCATAATAATAAGTACATTCATAGTATTTTTTCTTGAATTTTTCTTCTATTACCTGATTTTTATGACCCTGATTTTCTCCATAAAATAAAAAAAATTTTGTTTTATAATTTATTTTATTGAGTTCAAAGCTTTTAATGATCATTTATAGAGATTGTAGTTTAATAATTATTTCTTGTGAAATTTTATTAATAATATTTTTCAGAATACCTTTTTTATATTCACTTAAATTAAATTTATTTAATTGATTATTATAATTAAAATTTTTATTAAAGTTTAAAGTGTTAAGTGGAAACTCTGAATTGTTGTTAAAAACTTTTACCTCAACATTCACTACCATTTCATAGGTTAAAGCTACACCCTTAGTGTCTCTTGAAGTTATATTGTTGTTTCTATTAGAAGAAATTTTTAATTTGTAATTTTTTTTGTCATCAGTTTTCAATTTCCTATTATTAAGATTTCTTGATATATCTTTTGTTACATTATCTCCGTTTATGTTTTCAATGTCACTTATGTAAAAAGATAAATTTTTTGTTGAAAAGAGAGGTTCATACCCAGCACATCCAAACATAGAAAAAAAACAAAGATAAAAAAGTATTTTTTTCATTTTAATAATAAATTAATTAATCTATTCTTAACATATATTGTTTTTATAATCGTCTTATCTTTAAAATATTTTGTATATTGATTGTCTGATTTAATAAGATTTAATAATTGAGTTTCATTAATATTTATATCACATGAGACAATCCCTCTTTTTTTGCCATTTAATTGAACAACTATTTTAAGTTTTTTCTTCTCTAAATTTTTTGTATTAACAATTGGCCAATTTAAACCTTCTTTTTCCTGAAGTTCACTTATACACTCAGATGAAAAATGAGGAATAACAGGACTCATTATTGTTAATATCTTTATATAATTACCTAATAGTAGCGAATTATTTATCTCACTTATTTGTAACTTTGATAAAAAATTATATGTCTCATGAAAATTGGCAATAATAACGTTATAGTGAAAATTATCTAAATTTTTTGTTATCTTGTCTATTATTTCATTTGTAAATACTTGAAAATTTTCTTCAATTAATTTTTGATTTTCAATTTCTTTTTTTTGTGATGATAAAATTTCATTTTTTATATTTTGATGCATAAGCCAAAATTTATGAATAAATTTGTAAGCAGCAAGCATTCCCTGGTCAGACCATTGAACATCCTTTTCAGGGGGGCTATCTGATAGGATAAACAATCTCACTGCGTCAGCACCATAATTTGTAATCATTTCTTCAGGGTCAATTGTATTTTTTTTTGATTTTGACATTGATTCTGAAGCACCAACATTAACTTTTTGATCCAGGTTACCTTTAATAAAAAAATCATTTCCATTAGTAGTATCTACCTCTTTAGGGTTTAACCAAGCGCCATTTTCATCTTTATAAGTTTCATGACAAACCATTCCTTGTGTGAATAATCCTAAAAAGGGTTCAGTAATATTAAATTTTTTATTTTTGTTACCTAATGCAAGTGTAAAAAATCTAGAGTAAAGCAAGTGAAGTATGGCGTGTTCAACACCACCTATATACTGATCAACAGGCATCCAATAATCAATTTCATCATTACTAAAACCATAATCTTTATTGGTAGGAGAACAGAATCTTAAAAAATACCATGATGAATCAACAAAAGTATCCAAAGTGTCAGTTTCAATTGTGCAATCTTCTCCATCAATTTTAATTTTTTTCCATTCATGTTGATGTTCGAGGGGATTACCAGTTGTATTTAAATTAATTTTTTCTGGAAGTTCTATTGGTAAATTTTCTAATGGTATTTTTACTGCTTTGTTTTTCTTATTATAAGCAATTGGAATTGGACAACCCCAGTATCGCTGCCTAGAAATACCCCAATCTTTTAGCCTAAAATTAATTTTCTTTTTTCCAATTTTTCTTTCTTCTAGTATTTTTATAGTCTCAGAAATAGATTCACTCGGTGCTTTTAAGCCATTCAAGAAGTCAGAATTAAAAATTATTCCTGAGCCTGTATAAGCTTCTTTGTTGATTTGAAATTTATCACTTTCATCTTCAGGTTTAACAACAGTTAAAACTTCTAAATTATATTTATTTGCAAAATCCAAATCTCTTTGATCATGTGCTGGGCAGCCAAACACTGCACCAAAACCATAATCCATCAACACAAAGTTAGCAAAGTAAATAGGCACTTTTTTTTTATTAAGAGGGTTAATTGCTATCAGATTAGTCTTAAAACCTATTTTTTCTGCATGGGCAATTGACTCTTCTGTAGTACCTGTTTTAGAGCAGTTCTTTTTAAACTCTAAAAATTCATGGTTTTCTTCATAGAATTTTGAAATTGGGTGATCAGGTGATATTGCTAAAAAAGAAAAACCAAATAAAGTATCTGGTCTAGTAGTATAACATTTGATTTCTTTAACAGGTAAATCTCCTTCAATTTCAAAACTTATTTCACAACCAAAAGATCTACCTATCCAATTTTTTTGCATAGTTTTTACTTTGTTTGGCCATTGATTTAAATTGTTAAGTCCATCAAGAAGTTCTTGAGAAAATTTAGTAATATTAAAAAACCATTGATTAAGTTTTCTTCTTTCAACCGTAGCACCAGAGCGCCAACCACGACCATCGATGACTTGTTCATTGGCAAGCACCGTAAGATCAATCGGGTCCCAATTAACATAGCTTTCTTTTCTATAAACTAGGCCTTTGTCGTATAGTTCTAAAAAAAAAATTTGTTGGTGCTTATAGTATTCTGGGGAACAGGTTGAAATTTCTCTTTCCCAATCAATTGAAAGTCCAAGCCTTTTAAGCTGAAACCTCATTGTTTCTATATTTTTTTTAGTCCACTCTTTAGGATCTAAATCATTTAATTTTGCAGCATTTTCAGCCGGCATTCCAAAAGAATCCCAACCCATTGGATGTAAAACATTATAACCTTGAAGTTTTTTGTATCTTGAAAGAACATCACCAATTGTATAATTTCTAACATGCCCCATATGAATATTTCCCGATGGATAAGGAAACATTTCTAAACAATAAAATTTTTTTTTGCTTTTATCTAATTTAGCACGGAATATTTTTTTATCATTCCAGTACTTTTGCCACTTTTTTTCAATATTTTTAAAATTATATCTTTCCACTTTTTATTAATGATGTTCTCTAAAAATATTATTTTGCCTACTAACTTGTCTTTTTAATCTTTATATACTTTTTGTTGTGTGTTTTTTTTCTTTCTTTTGCCATCTTGTATTTTATAAACAGCAGCTTTTTTTAAAATATTATCTTTGATTTCTGAAATTAGATCGTCATCAATTTTTTGTGTACTACATTTGTTGTTGACACAGTTACGTTTATACAAATCAACAATAAATCCATCAGCCCTAATTTCATTGCTTAGAAATCTAACAGTTATTTTTATTGCCTCATTAGTGTTTTCTTCTGAATACCAGTCGGTAATTATTACACCTCCAGAGTAATCAACGTTAGCTAAAGAAATGAAGCTTAATGTATCTAACGTGGATTTCCACATAGGGTTTGATGATGCAAATAAAAAATTACCACTACCAGATTTACCTGATTTAAATAGCAAACCCTTACCGTCCCTAACATTTTGTTGAGCGCGTTTCTTAGCATTAGGCTCAATTGGTGTTTTTTTAGACCAATCTGGCTTGGGTAAATTTCCACACCCACTTAATATTAAAGTAGCGCAAAAAATAACCAAAATAGATTTAATAGTTTTATAAATGAGCATAATTTTAATTGTTTAGCTTAAATTAACCTTATTTCAAAAGACTAATTTTACATAGTGATAAATATATCACTATTATCCACAAAAAATCATATTTTATCAAATCATTAACAAAAGCACCATCATATTTGATAATACATTGGCATTCATATGAAAATAAATAACAAAAGGAATAAAATGAATAAATACGCAAAAATAGGTATTTCTGCTCTAGCTGGATCTTTAGCTATGGTGTCAGCAAATGCTTTAGATTACACAATGGGTGGTGAGTTGGCTTCAACTTTCACTTCAGCAAAAGGAAATGAAGCAGGTCAAGGTGGTAAAGGTTTCGGAACTGAAACTGATTTATCATTTACTGCAACTGGTGAACTAGAAAATGGTTGGACTGTTACATCTTTTATGGGTGTTGATACGGCTACTAACTTAACAAACTCATCTTCACAGGTTACTGTTGGAATGGGTTCTCTAGGAACTATAAGACTAAATCACATTGGTGGTTCAAGCGCTAATGGTATGGATGATGTTATGCCAAATGCTTATCAAGAAACTTGGGACGGTCTTTCAGACGGTACTAACCCATCATTTTTTGGTTCAGCAACAGCATCAGGATCTATTGAATACAGAATACCGACAGTAGAAAGTACCGGTATGACATTCAATGCATCTGTTCTTTATGATCCAAGTTCAACTGGAGGAAACGCACCTCGTGCTGTAGGTTCAGATACTGTATCTGGAAATGCATATACTGCTACTATGTCTCATGAAATGGGATTCTCAGGCGGTGTTGGTTATGAAACAATTGATGACAGCCAAGGTATAACATCAATAGGCGCTGGAAATACTTCAGCATCTACTGGTTATGTTAAATACGCATATGGTCCAGTAACTCTTGGTTACCAACAAGCGTATAATAACAAAAGACATGGTGGCGGAATTGCTGAAGCAGGTGATAGTGAAGCTACTTTTATGGCGATTGCTTACACTGCAGGAGACCTTACAGTTTCTTACGGTGAGTCAGAGCTTAAAACAGTTGCAACTAGTGATACTGCGTCTACTTCGATTGATTTAGATTCAATCCAAGCAGCGTATGTAATGGGTGCTATGACAATATCAGCAGCTGTTAGTGAAACTGGTAACTCTGGTGGAGTAGCTGGAGCTACGCATGAAGAAAACACATTAGCTGTTTCTTTCGCATTCTAGTTAGTACACAAAAATTTAGAAGCCGGCCTAATTTTTTAGGCCGGTTTTTTTTATCCAGTCAATTGCAGCAAATCCTGAGCATTTGACAGCCTTCAAATAACTAAAATTAGAAGAATTAATTCCACCTAAGGCTATAATCTTTAAATCTGAACAGTTAGAAATTAAATTAAATTTAGAAATATTTAAAAAAAACTTGTTTTTTTTGGTTTTAAAAATAGGAGCAACAAATACCTCACTACAGCCCTGTTTTTTTTTATTTATTAGCTGCACTTTATTATGTGCAGATCCTATTATTTTGAATGTTTTATGAAAAGTTAAGTTTTTTAAATTAGCTAGGTTGTTAAAAGAAGGAATATAAACACCATCTAATTTAAAATTTATTGCAACTTTTATATTGTTTGAGATATAAAACTTTCTTTTTTGTTTTATACACATATCTTTAATTTTCTTAATCATCTTTAGGTCCAAATCATCATCATAATTGCGATAAATTAATGAAATATCTTTATTCAAATTTTTTATTTCATTACTATTAAAATTATTTATAAAGTAATAGATATTGGGTTTATTATGCATGATGTTGTTGTTAAATTAATATCGATTCAAGAAAAAATACAGATAAAAAACAATATAACAAAAGTTATTGCTGTATCAAAAACCTTCCCTATAGAAGACGTTATTCCTTTGATCAATCATGGGCATAAGGACTTTGGTGAAAACAAGATTCAAGAGGCATTAAAAAAGTGGGTTTTAATAAAAAAAGAACATAATGATATTAAATTACATATGATTGGAAAAATTCAATCAAATAAAGTTAAAATTATGATGCCTTTATTTGATTATATCCACTCTTTAGATAGTTTAAAATTAGCTCAAAAAATTTCAGAAGAACAAAAAAAGCACAAAAAAGAGGTTAAAATTTTTATACAAGTCAATATAGGAAATGAGGCTCAAAAAAGTGGTATTGCACCTGATGAAGTTGAAGGTTTTAAAAATAAATGTGTTGATGAATTAAATCTCAATATTATAGGCTTGATGTGTCTTCCTCCAAAAAATAAAGAAACAGCTATTTATTTTAAAGAGATGAACGATCTATTAGCAAAATCAAATTTAAAAGAATTAAGCATGGGAATGTCAAATGACTATTTAGATGCAGCAAAATATAATGCATCATTTGTTAGAATTGGCTCTAAGATATTTGGTAGTAGAGATTAATGAATTTTTATTTTACTAGTTTTTGTAATTAATTTTAAAATAACGAATAAATCCTTTTCTTTTACCGCAATACAACCTGCTGTTTTTTTGTAATTTTTAGTTAGATGTAAAAAAATTGCACTTCCTTTTTTAGGTTTTATATTTTTGGTATTATAATTTATTACAATAAAACAATCATATGATTTATCTTTTTTAAATAATTTTTCATGTTTAATCTTATTATTGATTTTTATTTCTTTGTTATAAAATTTACTAGTAATATCATCACACCAACCCATATTTTTCTTTATAATCCTTGTTGAAATTAAAGTTTTAGGTTTTTTTACTTTATCAGCTCTGTAATATAATTTACCAAAAGTAAAAATTCCACTTGGAGTACATTTATCACCTTCTTTTTTATTAGTACTAATTCCATTCTTACCAATTGAACATTTTATAATAAAATCGTCTAACTCTAAGGTATCTTTATTTTTAAGCTTTATTAACATATGCTTAACTTTTATGACAAAACAATTTATAAGCATAGTAGAAATTTTATCATTGCACGATATTCTCATAGAAACTAAATCTATTGTTTCTGTCAAAATACTTAATTATGTAAATACCGAAGCTTTTTTAAGTGAAATAAATAGTAAAAATTTAGAAACTTTAAATTCAATAATCATTTCAAAATATAATAATCATAAATTATTATCTTCTGAAAAAATAAATACCAAAGCTATAATTTTAGTTGAGGAAAATCCAATTAAAATAGGCCCCCTATTAGACAAGATAAATATACTTTTGATAAAAAAAAAATATGATTTTCAATCACAGTTAATTATCAAAAATTATAAATTAAATTTAAATTCTAGAATTATTTCAAGTCAACAGTGCAGTTTAAAACTTACAGAACGAGAAATAGATATTATATTATTTCTTAAAGAAAATGATCATCCACAATCAGTTAATAACCTTCAAAATGAAGTATGGAAATATTCTAACATATTAGAAACACATACTGTAGAAACTCATATTTATAGATTAAGAAAAAAAATTAAAGATAAATTTAGTGATGATAATTTTATTTTAAGTTTAAAAGAAGGTTACAAAATTTAATTTAATCTGGCACCAACTTTTTGAATTATTTTAGAGGACATCTCGTTTCCTTTTTCAAGACTTTGTTGGGTTGATAAATTATTTAAATGTCCATGAAGAAATCCTGAGGCAAATAAATCTCCTGCACCGGTTAAGTCTATAAGTCTTAAATTTTTTTTAGCTTCACATTCAAACACCTCATCATTAATCATACAAACACTTCCTTTTGCACCACGAGTAATAATTAATGTTTTATTTAACTGTTTTCCAAAAGTAATAATTTCATCAAAGCTTTTTGCATTGATTAGAGATTTTATTTCCTGCTCATTAGCAAAGATAATATCTAATCTATTTTTTACTAATTCTAAAAAATCTCCTTTATGCCTTTCAACACAAAACTGGTCTGATAAAGACATTGCAGTTTTATTGGCAAGAGACAGAGCTTTATTAAATGCTAATTTGGGTTCACCCCGATCCCATAAGTAACCTTCTAAAAATATCATTCGACTTTCCTTTACAGCCTTTTCATCAATATCTTTTTCACTAATTTTCCCTGCTATTCCTAAAAATGTTACCATTGTTCTTTCTGCATCAGGTGTAATCAAAATTAAACATGTTCCTGTTGGTAAATCCTCTTTTTTCTTTGTATAAAAGTATTGCACTTTTTCTTTATTTAAACCTTCTTCATATTTTTGACCTAAATCATCAGAATTTATTTTTCCAATAAATCCAACTTCATTTCCTAATTGAGATAGTCCAACCATCGAATTTGCAACAGATCCACCAGAGATAGTCTCTTCAATTTTTAAACTGGATAAAATTTTTATAAATTCATTTTCGTTAACTAGCTTCATGGTACTTTTTGTTAAGTTATTTTCTAACAAGTATTGATCATCTACTTTGCATATAACATCAACGATCGCATTTCCGATTCCTAGAATTTTCATATTAAGCTTTTTTTATATTAATTGGATTTATGCGGTTAGGGTAACAAGTCGTACAAATTTTACAAGTTAAACCATAACAATTCCTTGCTTGACAATATTCTCTTCCATAATAAATTATTTGAAGATGAAGTTTACTCCAGGTTTTTTTAGGAAAAATTCTTTTTAAATCCTTTTCAGTTTGAATAACACTTTTACCATTTGTTAATCCCCACCTCTGAGCTAACCGATGAATATGGGTATCAACTGCAAATGCTGGAAATCCAAAGCCTTGAGACATAACCACACTAGCCGTTTTATGTCCCACACCAGGCAGTTTTTCAAGCTCTTCAAAAGTTTTTGGTACTTTACTATTGTGTTTTTCTAACAGTAGTTTGGACATTAAATAAATGCTTTTTGCTTTAACCCGAAAGATACCAATACTTTTAATTAATCTTTCAATTTTTTTTCTGCCTAATTTTACGAAATGTTCAGGTTTATTATATTTTGGATATATATTTTTGGTTACATTGTTAACATTTAGATCTGTACATTGTGCTGACAAAAGAACAGAAGTTAAAAGAGTGAATAAATTTCTATGCTTTAAGGGAATAGGAGTTGTTGGGTAAATTTTATTTAAAATTTTTGATATTTTTTTTGCTTTTTCTTTCTCAATCATTATTTAAAGTTCAATAAATCTCTCATCGAATAAAGTCCTGGCTTTTTATTTTTAAGCCATTTAGCTGCTGTTAACGCACCATCTGAATAAAGAGCCCTATCAAATGCTTCATGATTTAAAGTAATTATTTCCTTACCACTAGAGAATGTTACTTCATGTTCTCCAATAATCTCGCCTTTTCTAATAGAGTTAAAATTAATCTTTTTCCCAAAAGGAAAAGATTTCTTATTTAAGAACTTTTTACCTAGTAAATTATTTAGGTTTTTATTTTTCCCATTAGCAATACCTTTTCCAAGCATTAATGCAGTCCCTGATGGATAGTCTTTTTTATGTTTGTGGTGAATTTCAAAAACTTTACTTAAGTAATTATCGCCAAGAGATCCTGATGTAATCTCAGTTAAATACATCAATAAATTAACGCCCAAGCTCATATTACCAGCTTTTAATATGGGGATTTTTTTTGAATATCGTTTAATTAAATCTTCTTCTTTTTGCGTAAACCCAGTTGTCCCAATAACTACTCTTTTTTTGAGCTTGGATGCTATTTCAAGAATCTCGAGAGTACATTTTGGAACTGTAAAATCTACAATCACATCAGTTTTTTTAAAGGCCTGATCTGTATTTAAGTCAAGTTTGATACCAGCCACCTTCTTATTAATGGACTTATTTTCTGTAAGCGCTACTAATTTAAAATTCTTATTTGTTTTAGTAGACCTAATCAATTGTTGACCCATTCTTCCAAGGCAGCCAGAAATTGCTAAATTAATTTTTTTCATTAAGGAAAATATTAACCTTTTTTACTTAATTAGTCTTTTACTTTTTCCAAAAATTTTTAGCTTTTTGAAAGAATTTTTTAATGCTTGGGTTTGATTTTTCATTTTCAATTTCTCTAAATTTTTCAAGTAAGTCTTTTTGTTCTTTATTTAAAGAAATAGGAACTTCCGTGTTTACCTGAACATAAAGGTCTCCATTTCCACTACCACGTATGTAGGGCATTCCTTTTCCTTTTAACCGAAATTGTTTTCCATTTTGAGTTCCGTCAGGTATTTTTATTTTTGCTCTTCCACCATTAATTGTAGGTATTTCAATTGTAGTGCCTAATGCAGCATCAGCAAGTGATATTGGGAATTCAAAAAATAAGTTTTCATCAGATCTTTTAAATAGATCATGAGAGTGAACATTAATAAACAGATACAAATCACCACTTGCTCCTCCTTTAGTACCAGCCTCACCTTTGCCGGCCAATCTTATTCGTGTTCCATCATCAACACCTTTTGGGATTGTTACAGATATTTTTTTTGAAGCTTGTTTGTTACCTTGACCATTGCAATCACTGCATGGATTGGTAATTTCTTCACCTGAACCAGCGCATTGAGGGCAAGTTTGTTGTACAGTAAAAAATCCTTGATTTGACCTTACTTTACCATTTCCCCCACATACTGAACATCTATCTGGTGAGTAGCCAGGCTTAGAGCCATTTCCTTTACAAGTGTTACATTTTTCTGTTGTTGAAAACTCTATATCTTGTTTTTTTCCCTCGTATGCCTCTTCAAGTGTAATTGATAAATCGTATCTTAAATCAGATCCCTTGTTATTGGAGCTACTTCTTCCCCTTGATCTTCCACCACCACCAAAATCTCCAAAAAAATCTTCAAAAATATCTGAAAAATCAGCTCCACCAAAACCACCACCTTGTCTTCCACTACC
>MDTF01004344.1_pt1 | contig 13773 bp, 12 predicted proteins | sample 811191 | NCBI WGS metagenome assembly MDTF01 (sample SAMN05326649, study PRJNA326480) | marine metagenome | isolation source: seawater | place: Southern Ocean | collected 2011
AAGAAACTTTTTTAATGTTTATAAAAAAAGGTGAGGCTCATCTTGGTGGAAGTTTTTCAATAATTGAAACCTTATTAACACTTTATGAAAATATAATTAAAAAAAATGATAAATTTATTTTAAGCAAATCTCACGCATCATTTCCACTCTGCATAATACTAAGAAAAAAGGGCCTAAAACCAAAGTTAACGACACATTTGGAGTTAGATCCTAAAAATGGAATATACTGTACTACAGGAAGCCTGGGACATGGATTACCAATTGCTACAGGAATGGCCTTTGCTAGAAAACAGCAAAAATTATCAGGAAAAATTTATGTAATGATTAGTGATGGTGAGTGCCAAGAAGGCACCACATGGGAGTCCTTATTAATAGCAGCGAAACATAAATTAGATAATCTTGTTGTTTTAATTGACTATAATAAGATCCAAGCATTATCAAGATTAGAAGATGCGTTACCTTTAAAAAATCTACTTAATAAATTCAAAGCATTTAATTGGGATTGTATAAATGTTAAGAATGGACATTCATTTAAACAATTGACCACTTCTTTAAAAAAGAAGAACAAAAAAAATAAGCCATTAGTAATTATTCTAAACACCATTAAAGGCAAAGGTATTAAAGAGTTTGAAAATGACCCTGCTTGGCACGCTAGAAAATTACAAGGTAAAGAGCTAGAAATAGGAAAGAAAAAGTTAGGAATTTTATGAGAAGAAAATTTGGTAAAGTCATTTCTGAATTAGCAAAAAAAGATGATAAGATAGTCCTGATCGTTGGTGATATAGGTTACGGAATCTTTGATGACTTTAGAAAAGAGCACCCTAAAAAATTCTTTAACTTTGGTATATGTGAACAAAGCATAATAGGCTGTGCATCTGGAATGGCTTTAGAAGGATTAAAACCATGGGTTTACACTATAACTCCCTTTTTAATTGAAAGACCATTTGAACAAATTAAGCTAGATATAGATCAGCAAAATGCCAATGTTAAGTTGGTAGGATTTGCTGACTACCCTAACTTAGGGCCAAGTCATTCTGAGATAGATGGAAAAAAATTAATGAAGCTTTTTAAAAATATTAGTTCATTCTTCCCAAAAAATAGCAGTGAAACTATTGCATCAATTAATAAAAGTTATAAAAAAAAAGGACCAGCTTTTATAAGTCTTAAAAGCGATAATGAAATTGGGAAAAACTGGTAAATAAATGAGGCCAAAACTTATAAAATTAATTACCTCAAATCATAAAAAAACCAAAAGAAATTATTTGCAAAGAATGATTGATGGAAAAAGTGATGCAATGCAGGTTTCAAAAAAATATTCTTTTGACTATTGGGATGGCAAAAGGAAGTATGGGTATGGAGGTTATAAATATGATGGAAGATGGAAGATTATAGCAAAAAAAATTATTAGAAGATATAGGCTAACCTCTAATTCAAAAATTTTAGATATTGGGTGTGGAAAAGGTTTTTTAGTTTATGAATTATCAAGATTATTAAAATCTAAAAATGTTTATGGAGTAGATATCTCAAGCTATGCAATAAAAAATAGTCCAAATGAAATTAAAAATAATTTAAAAAAAATTGATGCTAGAAAAAAAATGTCATTTAAAAAAAACGAATTTGATTTAGCAATATCTATCAACTTAATTCATAATTTTAATATTGAAGAAATTTTTAGTTTTATAAAAAACATAAAATCTATATCAAAAAAACATACGTAAGTACAGAGTCATATCGTAACAATATAGAATTATACAATTTACAATGCTGGGCTTTAACAGCTGATAGTTTTTTTTCTCATAAGGAGTGGGAATGGATTTTAAAAGCAAATAATTATTATAGAGATTATGAGTTAATATATTTCAATTAATATGTCTATAATTTTAAAAATCAAAAATAAAACATATTTGTCAACTAGATTAATTAAATGATTTCTAAATTTAAAAGTATATTTAAAAATTACAAGTATCTATTTAAAGCAGATTTTTTTATTTCAAGAAAAAATTTTTTAGTAGTATTTTTATTAACCCTAATGAGCTTGTTAAGTTCATTTATCATCATTTATTCTTCAATCCCTTTTCTAGATTTCATGCTAGTAAAAAACTTTGAAAACCACCAAGGTATAACAAGACAATTATCTTCTTTTTTTAAAACATTAAATCTAGAGCCATCCTTTTTTCTTTTTGGGAGTTTATTCTTTCTTTCAGTATTATTTAAATCAATAGCAGATGTTGTGTATGCAATTTATATTTCAAGAATTAAATACTTTTACATGCAAAATGAATGTTTAGCTTTAAATAAGAAAGTATTTAACATGAGACAAGAATTTCAATTAAAGTATAGCACATCTAAATTGCTAAATTTATATACTATAGAATTAGAGCGTTCTGCAGAAGTATTAAATCATTTACTGCTTTCAATAAATTTTATTTTACAGATAGTAATTATACTTGCAACCACCTTGTATTTAAATTTTGGATTAACTACTTTTTTCTTTTTAGTATTAATTGTATTGATATCACCAATGATGATAATTAATTATTTTTCTATAAAATTAGGCATAAGATCCACAATAGTAGCAAATAACCATTATAAAGCTTTAATCAATAATATTTCATATTTAAAATTTATATCTATTCATGGAGTCTCCCCAATTGCAGATAGTTTATTTCTTAAAAATTTTATTCCTTATAAAAAGAATAAACTTGCAACTATGCTTATAGGTTTTGTTACTAGAGCATACCTTCAACCAATAGGAATATTAGCAGTGATGATTTCAATCTATTTTTTTAGTAATGAAAAAGAAAGTCTAACAGTTTTAGGTACAATTATTTGGGGTTTAACAAGGACTCTAGGGCCAATTAACTCTGTAATGGGCTCACTTAACGTTGTGAGCATGGAAATACCAGCCTTTAAAAACTTATATGAAACAAAAAATAATTTTAATAACTTAGAAGTTGAGCAGGGTAATAAAATTATAGATAACATTGATAAAATCACACTTAAAAAAATATCCTTTAATTATGAAGAAAAAAATATATTAAATGATACAGACTTTGAAATAGCCAAAGGAGAAAAAGTAGCGTTATTAGGAGATACAGGCTCAGGTAAATCAACATTACTAGATATTTTAACTAATATTACGCAAATAAAATCAGGAAAGAGATTAATTAATGAAACAACATATGAAAATATTAATTTTAAAGAATTCAGAAATAAAATATCATATGTGTCGCAAACAATTCCAATGCTTGATGCAACAATAAAAGAATATTTTCAATTTTATATGAAAGATATAAAAGATGAAGAAATTCTTAGATATCTAAAATTTATGAATTGTGATCAATTTTTAGAAATTGATATAAACATATTAGAAATGTATATGGGAGACAAGGGCATGAAATTATCAGGTGGTCAAAAACAAAAAATTATATTGGCAGCAGCATTATCAAGGAAGCCACAAATTCTTATATTAGACGAGAGTACAAATGCTTTAGATAGTGATGAAGAACAGAGGGTTATGCAAAAAATATCCGAGTCTAAGAGTATTATGCTAATTCATGTTTCTCATAGATTAAGAAATAAAGAGATGTTTGACAAAATTTATAATATTAAAAATAACACAGTTGATATTCAAAAATAATTAGAATGATTTTATTAACATGTGATCACCCAAGAAGAGAACTTCTGACTCTAATAGAGTTACAAAAAAAAATTATTAAAAAAGGAATTAATTGTAAGATAATTAATAAAGGTTTAATTTTACAAGCTTACAATTTATATAAACCCGAAATAATAACCATACCTCATTCACTTAACAACTTTCACAAAATAATTAATATCCTTAATAAAAAAGTAAATTTAATAGTTATACCGTCAGAAAGTTGTGGATTTGTGGATAAATTTATCGAAATGCAATATTGCAATATATTTACTGGTTTTAAAAAAAGTAGTAATCATCAAAAAATTGATTATTTCTTTACTCAAAGCGATTACACCTCCAAGTACTTAAAAAGAAAAAAACTAATTAAAAAAAATTTAATATCAACAGGATTTTTATATTTTGATTATTGGTACACAAAGAAAAAAAAATCAATTAAAAAAAAAAAAATTGGAATTGCTTTAACTAATGAGATGTTTATTAGATTTTTTAATAATAAAAATTTTATATTGAATTACAAAAATTCAAATGAGCAATCAAATTATTTAAATAATTACTGGAGACTTAACCAATTTAACTTAGATCTTTACTATTATTCTTTAGTTTTTGAGTTGATTAAAAAGATTCCCTCTAACTATGAGATATCATTCAGGGCGCATCCGCTAGATGCTCAGAGTGATTGGGAAAAAGTGTTTAAAAATCAAAAAAACCTTAAAATTGAAAGTAAAAAACGAACTTCAGACTGGGTTAATGAACAGGATTTAATTGTATCTTCTTTTAGTGGAATAAGTATGGATAGCTACATATTCAATAAACCACATATTTCTTTAGTTAATATGATTCCAAAAGAAATCATTGATTTTAAAGCATATGATTCTCATTTTTATAAAGAAATTGGAGATAAATACTCATTAAAACCAAATAATTTTAAATCTCTTATGCGTTTAATAAAAGCTGCAAAATTTAAAAAAAATATAAAATATGATAAAGATTTAAAAAAATATTATGATTATCCATCTAAAGTTAAACCCATAGAGAGAGTTTTTGATAATTTAATTAAAATTTATGAAGAGAATCAAACAAAATTTATACATATCGACTATTCAAAAAATCAAAATATTGTTGAAAGATTTGTTGGAAATTTTTTTGGGGCAATTTTATTATATAGAATATCTGAAATTAAACTTTATTTTAACCGTTATAACCATGAAAACTACTACCCAAAAATAACAAGATTTATTATGAAAATACCCTACAAAATTTATGGGTTTTTTTTAAATAATTGATAGCTTTTAATGACTAATATTAAAATAATAAAAGATTTAAAAAAAAATATATTTAATTTAAACAGAAGCTTGGGAGGACACTCTAACTATCTGACATTAAAGAAGATTAAAGAGTATATACCAGCGCTTAGTATAAAAAAGATTAAATCCAGAATAAATATATACGGTTGGAAGGTTCCATATACATGGGAGGTTAAAAAGGCTTACATAAAAGATGATAAAAACAAAAAATTAATAGATATAAAAAATAATTTTTTGCATGTTTTAAATTACTCTACAAAAATAAAAAAAATAATAAGTAAAAAACAACTTTTTAAACATCTTTATTTCCTCAAAGAAATTCCAAATGCAATCCCATATGTTACTACTTATTATTATAAAAAATGGGGCTTTTGTTTAAAATACAATGATTTAAAAAAATTTAAATCAAAAAAATACAAAGTTTTAATCGACAGCACTTTTACTAAAAAAGGATTAGAATATGGAGAAAAACTTTTTACAGGAAGATGTAAAAAAGAGATTATTTTTTCTACCTACATATGCCATCCAAATCTAGGAAATGATAATTTTTCAGGAATAATTTTAAATACTTTAATAGGGAACTATCTTAATAAAAAAAAGCTCAATTATTCATATAGACTAATTTTTATTCCAGAAACAATAGGATCCATTTATTATATTAAAAATAATCTTAATAGATTAAAAAAAAATATATTAGCAGGCTACATATTATCTTGTCTGGGTAGAGGTAAAAAAATAAATATTTTACAAAAGTATAAAGAAAATATTTCATCTAGCCTTTTAAATAATTTTATACAAAAAAACTCATATAAACATTCATATAAAAATTGGGAAGAAAGAGGTTCAGATGAGAGGCAATTCTGTAGTCCTAATATAAATTTACCATTTTCAGTAATTACAAAAAATAAATTTTTTGAATATAAGCAGTATCATACGTCACTAGATGATATAAATTATATTAAAGATAATGATATATTACATTCATATACTTTTTTTAAAAAATTTATTGATTATGTAGAAAAGCAAAAAATATATTTATCTCAAAAAAAAGTGGAACCATTTTTATCAAAATACAATTTATATTCTAAAATATCTTCAAGCTTTCACAAAAATAAGGATCAGACAAATTTAATTAATATCGTTGATTATTGTGATGGAAGTAAAACAATCACAGAAATATCAAATATATTAAAAATTGATATTAGAAATACAAGTAGACTGGTGAAAATTTTATTAAAAAATAAGATTATTAAAGAGATATAGTTTTTTTATTAATAGAATTTCAGTATATCAAAATTTTTAATCTTAAAATTAAGAGCGTTAGAAATTGCTTTATTTATTTCGTTAGTAGTTACTGTTAAGTAATTACACTTAAATATATAAGCTCTTTTTTTTATTAATTTATAAGCATTTTTATCAATTATTCTTTGATTTATATCTAAATACATAATTTTCTTATTCGTTTTTGCAATATCGAAAAAAGGTTGAGATATTACATCAAAAATAAATAGATCAAATTTCCCTGCATGACTCTCTATTGATCCATTAATATATTTTTTTTCTGGAAAAATATCGTAGTCGTATTTAGATTTAATATGTTTTTTAAAATATATACAGCTATTAGAAGCAATAAGTTTTTTTTGCCATCCAATATAAATTTTGTCATCAATATCTCTATGATAACCATATCTTCTAAAACTATTATATGAATTTGGAGTATATAAAAATTTATTTAAAATAATCTTGTCATCAAATTTTTTTATTTTTCTTTCCAGGTGAGCTTTAATTAATTTAGGAGCAAGCAAGTCTGATTTTATATATTTCTTTTTGTATTTAATTTTTGAACTTATTATGTAATTTGTTGAAAAACAAAAATCACCAAATTCATTAATTGGATCATCATAAATTAGAGGACTATAGTTAGCATGCTGAAAACTGATAACTTTTTTTTTATTTAATAAATATTTTGCTGACATAATTCGATTAAAAATATTCATATTTGTTCCTACTAAAAGTTTTTTTGTAAAAACATTATTATCATACATTTTATTACTTAAAAAATATCTTAAAAATATTATAAAATTCGTAGCAAAAAATTTATTTTTAATTTTAAATTTTTTTTTGAAGCTGTTTAAAAATATTAACAATTGTTTTTTTTGTAAATCTATATTGTTCAAATAAATTTTTGAAAAATAGATTTTACTTGCAGAAACATTATTAAATTTATTTCCGATTAATTTATTTTTATTTAGCTGAAATATTCCAAACTCACTCCTTTTTAAAAAGTTTAGTACATTAAAAAATTTTGTAATTGGGCTATTAGAAATCATTTTATAATCAGTCCAATTATTTTGTTTATAGATTAACTTTTTATTCTTGATTAAATAATTGTAATCAAAGAATGGCATTATTATATTATCTCTCTTGGTAGTGCTTTTAAAATGAATATTTTTAGTAGCACAAGACAGATACTTTTGTATTTCTAGAAAAAAAATAGATATAAGATTTATTTTGCCATGTCTTTTAGTAAAAATTAGATTCAATTTATCTAAATCTTTTATAATTTTTAGCGAAATTAAATTTTCATTAAATTTTTTCTTCATGGAGTAGGAATAAATTTTTATTTTGTACGGCTTATTTAATTTTAATTTTTTTCATATTATTTAAGTAAAAGATTTTTTCATTTTTATTTAAATGCTTTTTTACATTCATAAATCTAGTTTTACATAGATTTTTAAGATTTTCCTCATCATCAATAAGTTTTGTACTTCTTGCTCCATGCTTTCTATTTTCATTATATGATATTATATATTTTGAAATAATTAAAACATCCATACAACCTTCTAGCAAATGCTCAATAGCTTGTCTTGGTGATGATATCGTTGAAATGCCATGTCTATTAAAACTAGTGTTCATTACCGCACCAACGCCTGATATTTTTTTAAAATGATTTATAAGGTGCCAAAATTTTTTATTAAATTTTTTTGATACAGACTGAATCCTTGCTGTATTATCGTAATGGATTGTTGATCTTATTTTTTTCTTAAGTTCATTCTTAATATCAAATGCTACTTGCATGTAATGTGATTTATATTTTGTATCAGTAAATATACTCATATCTTCTTCAAGAACAGCAGGAGCATATGGCATGAACCAATCTCTCTTTTTTAAATGTTGGTTTACTAAATTTTTTGAATTATATTTTCTTGGGTCTGCTAAAATTGATCTATTACCAAGTGCACGATGTCCAATCTCTCCTCTATCTTGAAACCAGCCTATTACCTTGCCCTTAGATATAAATTCAGCACCTATTTTCTCTGGTTTTTTTGAGATTGTATAATTTAGATTAAAACTTTTTATTAAAAATAATATTTCTTTATCATTAAAAGAAGGACCAATATAGGGGTTTAGATTTTTAAATCGAGTTTTGTTTTTATCAAAATTAATTAGCTTAGCACCACCCAATGAAAGACCCGCATCAGATGGAGCAACACAAAAAAAGTTTTTATCAAATATATTACTCTGTACTATTTTACAGTTTAGTGAAACATTACTAAATAAACCTCCTGTAAAAACAATATTTTTAAGTTTTGTTTTTCTTTTAATTAATCTTAATGTCTCAATGAAATTTTTTGCAACAAGGAACTCTGCAGCATAAGCAATGTCTTGTGGAAGATATTTTTTTGATTTATCAAAAACATTAGTTAAACTTGGATATTGATTCATAATTTTTCCCCTATCATACTCTTGGGGTTTAATTTTATCTAAATTTAGAGAAGTTCCTTTAAATCTTTTTCTATTAAATAAAATATTTTCTTTTTTTCGTATAAGTAACTTTGAAAAATCATTGATTAAATTTTTATTATACTTTCCATAAGCAGCAAGACCTGAAGTTTTTCCATTTTCACCCCCCGACATACCAATCGCATCAGATACATATGCATGAAATGAAGCTAAAGATTCTTTTCCATAAAAAGAAATTTTATCTGAAAATTTGCCTTTTATAAAATCTCCAAAAACAAAATTTCTCGGATCACCCTCATCTCCACCGCCATCTGCAGAAATGTAAGCAGTATCTTTAAAATTAGAACTTAATACAGACAAAGCTATATGCATCATGTGGTGTTTTAAAAAAAAAACATTATTTTTTTTCCACCTAGTAAAAGTATTTAAATCTTTAAAAAAAATTTTAAAATATGTAAAAAAATTAATTAATACTTTGTCTGAAATTGTATGTTTAGTTTTAGGAAAAACCCAATATTTAATTTGACTTGGAAGAATACCCAATTCTTTACAGCCTAATAAAAGTGATCTTTCAGGAAATTTTGTAGTAGAATCTTGTTTTACAGTTGTAAATTTAGCCTCTTCACTTGAATAAATTTTTTTTCCGTAAATTATTGTGGCGTTAGATTCATGTCTCTCCTGTATATCAAATGGGCACGGGTATATTGAGGCTACAGTTTTGATCATAAAAATTTATAATTTTCTATAAAGATTTTTATATGCATTATTACTTTGGATAACGTTTGAAACCTCTTTAAAGACTTCTGAGCAATTAGCTACTCTCATCCCATTTCCTTCATTAAATTTATCTCCACGATAGACTTTTTTCTCCCATAAAATATTTTCCATTCCATTTACATCGGTAACTATATTGTTTTCAATATCTCTCACAAAAATGGAGAATTTTTTTTTAACAGAAATATTTTTACTATTCTTATAAATGCCTTCAAAAACTTTATCAAATCTATAATCAACCTTATTTTCTCTTTCAATAAAATGATAATAAGTCATACTTTTTTGTCCCTCTAAATTCCAAATTGCGATTTTAGCATTATTTTCTATTAATTTACCAAATGGTGATTTGTCTGAGAAAGCCTCAAAATTATCACATGCCAGGAATTTTTTAGCCAATTTACCAAATACTGAAAAAGAATAAACTGGATGTGATGTTCTTAATTCTTTGTTGTTTGATCTAAATAATTCAGAAAGAACACCCATTTTTGAAGGAGTGTTGTTGAAATCATAAATTGCTTTTTCACAAAATTCAAAATTAAAAGTTGGCAATAGTAAAGTTCCATCAAAAAAAAAATCAAGAATAGTCTCTAAAAAAAAATTGTAGGTAAAATTTTTATTTTTTTTTTTATATTTATAAAAAATTTTTGTTGTATCTGAGTGAAGTAAAATACAATCACTCGATTTAATACCCAACCTTTTAAAGGTTTCTTTTAATTCTTCTTTAAATTCATTATTAATACTTGAAGACATAAAAATACTAGAACTTTAATTTGTATAAGTGTTCAAAATATGAGTTTTCTTCTTTGGTATAATTAAGGTTTTTTCTCTTAATTCTTATTCCACCATTATGAAATGATAAAAAGCCCATTGGATAATATTTCTTTATTAAGTTTTGAATTCTATAAAAAGGTATTGTTATTTTTAAATCATATTTTTTTGAGGAGTTATTTATTTTATGATCAAATATAGTCTCTGTACTTTTGTAATTAGTAAAAATCCATTGAACATTATATTTTTTAAACTTCCAATTTTTTTTAATTGTAATTAAATTTTTTATAAAGTTTTTTAAATCTGAACTTGCGCTATTATTAGAATAATTAATTTCATCTTGTTTTTTTTTATTATAAATGTTAATCATAGTTTTTGCATAAATAGAAAGATCTTCATCTCTATTTAAAGAATTAAGTGAAATTTTTTTCTTAACTATCTTTCTATTCTTAATAACGACATAATCGTTAGCATTCATTATAAATGAGGGAACAGATTTTTTTTGTAAATATTCTACAAAATCTCTTTTTTCAAAAGAATTTAGCTTATTAAGATAAAATAAGTCATCAAAATAACAAAGGTCATTTGCATAAGGTATATTAAAATTAGAATTTAAATTTTTTGCAATTTTCAAAATATAATTAAAAAAGTCAATCTTTTTTTTTAATGCCATTTTTTTAGTTTTTTGAAAATCGTATTCAAATAGACCTGGATAAATTCCTGTAGCAGATGGTATTAAAAAAGATAAAAAAATATTATTATTTTTTCCTATTCTTTTACTTTCTTTTAAAGACATTAAATTATCTGTTTGTAAAAATATTTCATCAGAATGAGATTTAATTAATATAGAAGAATCTATTTCTCCCAAATCATTTATAAAAATTTGTACGTAAGAATTTTTTGAAATTTCTAATTTTCCATTATGAGGTATTTCTAATATATTTTTGAATCCTACTTTTTTAACAAGTTTTGTAAACCAACCGTTGTTAAATTTTGGAATTATAATCTTAGTATTACGATTATATTTTAAGATTTCTTTTATAGATTCTAGTTGGAAATGATCCTCATGCGCATGAGAGAAGTATATATAATCAACTTTACCTAAATCTTTTGCTTTTATTTTTGGTGGAGGATAAATCCACAGACAATTTGCAAAACATGAGCCCTTAATCCAAGGATCTGTAAGAATAGTTTTTCCATTTATTGTTATTAGAATAGAAGCATGGCAAATATATTGAACTTTTATCATGATTAATAAAGTAAGATTATATATATTAAAAATGTGAAAAAAAAAGTTATATGTTTTGATATAGACGGTGTTATTTGTGATACAAAAAACTCTAATTACAAAACTTCAAAACCAATTAAAAATACCATAAAATTAATAAATTCTCTCTATAAAGCAAATAAGATAATCATTTTTACCGCAAGATATATGGGCAGAAATAGTGAAAAACTTTCTTTAGCAAAAAAACAAGGATACGAATTAACAAAAAAACAATTAAAAAAGTGGAAAGTTAAATATCATGTTTTACGATTCGGAAAACCAACATATGACGTATTCGTTGACGACAAAAACTTTGGTTTTAAAAAAAATTGGCAAATTCAATTTAAAAAAGAGTTTTTATAATCTATTTTTTTAAAATAAGAAATAATCTATAAAAAAATATTTTTTAATTTGCGTAGATTAATTTAAGAAACTGTTCTGTACAGCAAAAGTTTTTTTTGACCATATTTTTGTTCTAACTGATTCCAAGCTTTTTTTATCCAATTCTTTTTATATGACATGCTGGCTTTATGTCTTCTATAGAAATACAGATATTGATTAATATTAACAATATCATCTAAATTATTTTTTAGGTATCTGATATACAGATCGTACTCTTCCCAAAGAATATTTTTATACCCCCCTAATTTTTTTACTTTATTTGTTTTTAACGCAACACCACAAGAAATCATTTTAAATAAATCTTTATTTTTATTATTTATTTTTTTTCTTATTTTCTTATTAAATTCAATTCTATTACAAAAAATAAAATCTTTATTATTTTTAATTTTTTTTTCAAAAAAGTGAATAAAGTTTTTAGAAACATAATCATCACTATCAACTCTTATAAAGTATTTAGTTGTACAGGCTTTGATTGCTTTATTGCAAGACTTAGAAAGACCAATATTTTTTTTATTAATGATGATTTTTGAATTTCTATTATTTTTTAATTTTACTTTAGCAATTGCTAGTGAATTATCTGTAGATCCATCATCTATAAATATAATATTATAGGAAAAAAAGTTTTTATTTTGTTCTAAAATAGATTTTAAACATTTTTCTAGATATTTAGAACTATTAAAACAAGATATAATTATTGTAAAAACTTTTTTTTTCAAGATTGAAAAAAATTATAAGCTTTCTGAAGTGAAGGTTTATCAATTGTTTGCATATATTTAATACAGGCATCAATAGTGTCTTCAAATGTATACTGTAATTTTATATTTAACTTTTCTAAAAGCTCGGAGTGTGTTTTTGCTACAATTTTAGTATCGAGAGCCTCACCAACTCTCATAGGGACATGTTTAATTTTTGATTGACTATTTATTTTTTTTACTATTGTTTCAGCAACCTGGTTACATGTTACTGCATGACCAGAGCCCACATCATAAATTGTATCAGTTTTACCTAGACCATTTCTAGTTGATTGAATGGCAACATTTGCTATGTCTCTTACATCTATTATATCAACAGTTTGATTCCCCGTTCCATAAATCTCTATTTCTTTATCAAGTAGTGCCTGACAAATTACTATAGGTATAAATTTTCTTACTGGATAAAGATGTTGCCTTGGACCAGATGCATTCATCCACCTTAGAAGTGTTACATCCATTTTATAAACATCCTTAAACATTCTAACAAAGTTTTCAGCTGTAATTTTAGAAATAGTATATGTATTTTCCCAATTATTCTTAAAGATAGGTTTTGTAGGGTGAAAAATTCTCTTTACATTGTAATCTAGGCATGACTGAATAACATTAAACGCACCTTTTATATTTGTATCGATAGCTCTTTCAGTTTGAAACACTAACTCGTGAGTACCTAACACACCAGCGCAGTCATAAACCTCTTCACAATCTATTATGGCTTTATCTATTGAAGTTTTATAGCAAATATCCCCATCTATATATTTTACATTGGGGCTGTGTTCTATATCTGGTTTAACTATATCAAAAATTCTTATTTCATCATTTTTATCTTTAGAAAGCTGTTCAACAATATGACTTCCAATAAAACCAGATCCTCCAGTAACTAAAATTTTCATTAAATATTTCCTTTATAATAAATTGGTACACACCAATGATTTTTATTTACCCAATCGGTATTTGGTAGAACAACATCTTCTTTAAATATTTTATGACAACCAATATCATAAACTTTTCCTGTACTATTTTCTATTTTATCAAAAACTATAAATTTATAATAACCAGAGATCATATTATTTGGAATTTTTAAATAGTTTGTATACTTAGAAA
>MDTF01004413.1_pt1 | contig 13762 bp, 13 predicted proteins | sample 811191 | NCBI WGS metagenome assembly MDTF01 (sample SAMN05326649, study PRJNA326480) | marine metagenome | isolation source: seawater | place: Southern Ocean | collected 2011
GGTTTAACTTGTAAAATTTGTACTACTTGTTATCCTAATCGTAAAAATCCAATTAATATAAAAAAAGCTTAATATGAAAATCCTAGGTATCGGAAATGCTATAGTTGATGTTATATGCAGAGTAGAAGATCAATATCTAATAGATAATAAGTTAATCAAAAGTACCATGAAGCTAGTGGATGAAAATGAATTTAAAAACCTTTTATCTACTGTCAAAATTGAAGAAACTATCTCTGGTGGATCTGTTGCAAATTCAATTGTTGGTCTATCGCAATTAGAAAATGATGTAGGGTTTATTGGAAAGATTAATGACGATAATCTAGGGCAAAAATATGAAGAAGGTCTAATTAAAGAGAAAGTACAATATTTTTATAAAAAAAAAAAAGAAAGTTCACCTACTGGTACATGTTTAATTTTAATCACACCTGATGCAGAAAGAACAATGGTTACTTTTTTAGGTATAGCAGGGCAAGTTGGGACGGGAGACATTAATGAAAAAGCCATAAATGAAAGTGAAATGATATTTCTAGAAGGGTACTTATGGGATGAAGGTGAACCAAAATCTGCATTTGATAAAGCAATGTCATTAGCAAATAAAAAAGCCATGTCTTTATCCGATCAGTTTTGTGTAGAAAGGCATAAAGATAGCTTTTTAGACCTTGTTAAAAATAAACTTGATATTATTTTTGCTAATGAACAGGAAATTAAGTCTTTAATTAATGCAAATAATTTTGATGATATTATTGAATTTGGAAAACAATTAGGAAAAATAATGGTTATTACTAGAGGAGAAAAGGGAAGTATTGCTATAAAAAATAATGAGATTGCGGAATGTAAAAGTAAATCTAATTTGAATATAGTGGATTTAACTGGTGCTGGAGATTTGTTTGCAGCAGGATTTCTTCATGGCTTTATTAACAATTTTTCAACCAAAGAAAGCCTTGAGAAGGGTACAGAAATGTCCTCAAAAATAATTCAAAAAGTTGGAGCAAGACTAAGTTAACTTTATATTAATTTATAAAATAACCCTTTTGGTGGCTTAATATAAAATTCTGATCATTAAATTTATTACCAATTTTTTTTCGTAGTCTATAGATGTGTGTTTCTACAGTATGGGTCTCCATATCAGATGAATATTTCCATATATTTTTTTGGAGATCTGAAACATCATGTTTAGCTTTTGTCTCATTCAAATATAAAATAACCTCAATTTCTTTCTCTGTTAATTTTAAACTCAAGCCATTTCTAGAAAAAAATTTAGAATTTAAATTTAACTCGTACCCTTTAATATTGATATTAGATTGATGGTTAAATTTAATCTTAATTAATTGTATATTAATTATTTCTAAAAGTTTGTTTAATGGTAAAGGAAGATTGCTAGATTTAAGAAAATTTTTTTCAGTGACATAATTATTGAACAGTACTTGCTCAAAAGACTTTGAAACTATTAAAGAGTTCACTAAATTTAAGTTAGAACTCTTGACAAAATCACCCTCATTTTTAAAATTAAAAATTTTAAAAGATAAATTTTCTTTAATCTCATCTAAGATTTCATATAGTGGACTAAAATTTACTATAAAAACATTTTGCTTAACCATAATTAATATAGCTTATGATAATTCATGTTAAAAATAAAAACACCTTTATAATTGATGATTTTATATTCAAATGTTGCGTTGGAAAAAATGGCCTAAATTCAAATAAAAAAGAAGGTGATTTTTCAACACCAAAAGGTTTATTCTACCTCAAAAAATTATATTTTAGAAAAGATCGGGTTAGCACCCCAAATTGTAAAATTGAAAGAAAAGCTATTAAAAAAAATATGGCCTGGTGTGATGATCCAAGCCACAAAAAATACAATGAAGAAATTAAAACATATGACAACAATCTCAAAGAAAATCTTTACAGAACAGATAACAAATATGACTATATAATTTCAATAAACCATAATGACAAAAAAATTGCAAACAGAGGAAGTGCTATTTTTATTCATCTAACAAATAATTACAGACCAACAGGAGGGTGTATAGCTCTAAAAAAAAATGATTTTGAAATATTAATAAAACTAATTGATAAAAAAACTAAAATCAAAGTAGGCTAATCTCTATTGCCAAATATTTTTGAACCAATTCTAACATATGTTGCGTCATTTTTAATAGCATCTAGATAGTCCCCAGACATACCCATACTTAAATCTTTAAAATTTAATTCTCGATTAACTTTCATCATTTCAAAAAAATATTTTTTGCTATCTTCATTATTTGGGGGAATACACATTGTGCCAATTATATCTAGATTCAAATGTTTACAAAATTTGTATAGATCACTCAATTTATCTTGATGTATGCCTGATTTTTGATCTTCATTACCAATATTAACTTGTATGAATATCTTGGGTCGCTTTCCTTGTTTTATCTGCTCCTCAGAAATTTTAATTGCTAGTTTTTGACTATCCAATGAGTGAATATAATCAAATATTTTCAACGCCTGTTTAACTTTGTTTGTTTGAAGTCTTCCAATTAAATGAAGTTTAATCTTTATATTTTTTGTCTTTATATCGGACCACTTGTCTATTGCCTCCTGGACCTTATTTTCTCCATAATGACAATGGCCATATTCTATTAATGGTAAGATATTTTCTATTGGAAATGTCTTTGATACAGCAATAATTTTTGGTAATTCATAATTATTTTTAACATTTACATTAGATTTAATAAGGTCTTCTATATATATTAAATTTTTAATTGAGTTATGCATAATAAATTTTTAAAAACATATTACTTTATAAATAATTTTGATGAAAGTAATTTAGAAAAACAAGATAAAAAAACAACAATAATTTACAGAAACTATTCAAAAAAAATTGATAAAAAATTAATTTTGAGATTAAAGAATTATTTAAAAAAAAAAGGTAACAGGTTTTTACTTGCAAACAATATAAGATTAGCTGTAAATCTAAATTTAGATGGTGCGTATATTCCGTCATTTAATATGGATAAAAGACACCTTTCTTATTCTTTAAAAAAGAACTTTATTCTTATTGGGTCTGTGCATAATATTTATGAAGCAAAAACAAAAGAGCTTCAGAAGGTTGAAATATTTTTTTTATCCTCAATATTCAAGAAAAATAAGAATTATTTAGGTTTTAACAAATTTCAAATATTTTCTCTTAAGATTAAAAAAAAGATTATAGCCTTGGGTGGTATCTCAATTAATAATATTAAAAGATTAAACCTCACTTCTTGTTCGGGGTTTGCTGGAATTTCTTTTTTTGAACAAAAAAAAGGCCCCTAAAATAGGGGCCTTTATAAAAGTGTATTCTAAATTAATTAGAATGCTAAACCTAATGCGATTTCAGTTACATTTAACTTTTCTGCATCTGAATCGTATCCTGGGTTTTTAGTTTCCATTTTGTATGCTTTGATGGACATAGAACCCATTGAATAAGCAACTTGGAAAGCGTCAGTTTTTTGCTTAACTTTTAAAGCAGTTGTCGCTTCGTTGTTGTATTCATCTTCAGTTTCAGAGTATGAAACAGAAAGATCATCATTTACGTTATACGCAATTGACATTGTTTCAGCTTCAAATATACCACCAGCAGTTCTTACTACTTTAGCAACAGTTGTTGCTTCAGCAGCTACAACTTTACCTGCATCTAAGTGTGACATTTGATATCCAATTGATACTGGACCAGTCGCATACTTAACATAGTATGTTCCTTCAAAACTGTCTTCAGCAGCGTCAACACCAGGTACAACCGGAGCTGTATTCTCTATTGTGTTACCGTATACACCAACAGTTACTCCACTCATTGAACCAGTAATACCTAAACCAATACCAGCTCCAATAGTTGGACTGTAAGTTACAGATCCACCATCATTAACAGCATTGTTACTTGCTTGAGGTGAGAATTCAGCGCCAAAATTTATAGCAGCACCCATTATATCGTATGAAGGTGAAGCGTACATTATTGCGTTGTTTCCCATTTGATCACCCACAATGTTTTGTGAGTTCGTTAGTGAATCAGAAACTTGCTCATATACTTGAGGTGTTTCTTCATCGTAACTTGCGCCTACTCCACCAGTACCTGTTCCAAACGTAAATGTTCCAAGAGATCCCATAGTCAAAGCTGTGTAAGATGAAGATACATCGTAAGCATCATCTAATACTGTTTTGAATACAAAAGACCATCCATTGTCTAATTCACCTGTTCCAGTGAATGCTACATCTTTGTCAGCACCAATAGATTTAGAACTGTTTGCTGTTTTACCAGTTTTGTAAGTAACGTTAGCAGAACCTGATACTGCCATTTCACCCGCTTGAGCACTAACTGCAACTAGCGAACCTGCTAATGCTGAAAGACCCAATTTTTTTAAGTTATTCATTCTTACTCCTTATTTGTTTATATTCATATGAATTCAGTATTTGTAACCGTTCCTAAACAATTTTTTATAATTTTTTTAATTAAGTACTATTTTTTTATTATTTGTGATAAATTTACAACATGCTAAATGCTTTTTTTTTGTTGATATTTTTTAAAACAAGTGGTTTTTGGCTTAATTAATAACTTTCATGAATAAATCTTTAATTATAACTATATTAGCTCTTTTTTCACTTTCAGGCTGTTCTGGTAATTTTTTTAAAAGAGCTGACGTTAAAGATGTTCCAGTAAACATCAACGATCGTATTAAAAAAAATGTTGAAGAAGGACGGGGTATTAGATTCGGTAATAAGAAAAAAGGTGGTACTTTTGACTTCGCTTCTTCAAATGAATTGTGGAGAGCATCGATGGATGTACTTGATTTTGTGCCTTTTTCTAACGCAAGCTACTCTGGAGGAATTTTAATAACAGACTGGTTTGCTGGCAACTCAAAAACAAAGGATAAAAAAAGAGATTTAAAAATTACTGTTAGGTTCTTGGATAACAAGATTAGAGCAGATGCCTTAAATATTAGCATCTATGAAAAAGTATGCCAGACTAATGGAGTCAATTGTAGTACAAAAAAAATTATATCAAAATTAGAGCCTGAAATAAAACTTGCTATTCTTAAACGCGCTGCTTATTTAGAAAATAATCAATTCAAAAAAAATGCTAAAGAGTATCGTAGTAAAAAAAGAACTACTGTGAATAATAACTAGCATAAAACAAAAATATAATAATTTTTTTGACAAGATATAATTTTAAAGTAATTGAGGATAAATGGCGGAATTATTGGATTAATAATAATTCTTTTAAAAGCATAAAAGATAAAAATAAAAAAAAATTTTACTGTCTTGAAATGTTTCCTTATCCATCAGGCAAAATTCACATGGGTCACGTAAGGAACTACACAATTGGTGATGTTCTTGCCCGCTTTAAGATGATGCAAGGCTTTAACGTTTTACACCCTATGGGTTGGGATTCATTTGGTATGCCAGCTGAAAATGCGGCTAAACAAAATAATTTAGATCCAAAAATATGGACTGAAAAAAACATTAAAACAATGAAAGACCAATTAAAATTATTAGGTCTTTCAATTGACTGGTCCAAAGAAGTATCAACTTGTTCTCCCGAATATTATAAACATCAACAGGCTTTTTTTCTGGAACTTTATGACAAGGGTCTTGTCTACCGAAAAAAAAATTATGTTAACTGGGACCCTATTGATCAAACTGTCCTCGCTAATGAACAGGTAATTGAAGGGAGGGGCTGGAGGTCAGGCGCGCTTGTTGAAAGAAAAAAATTAAACCAATGGTTTTTTAATATATCAAAATTTTCAGACGATTTATTGGAAGGGTTGAAAATCCTTGATGGATGGCCCAATAAAGTGAAGACTATGCAAAAAAACTGGATAGGAAAATCCTTTGGTTGTGAAATAGATTTTCAAATTGAAGGTGAATCATCTTTAAAAAGTATCAAATGTTTTACCACCAGGCCTGATACTTTATTTGGTTTTTCTTTTTTAGCAGTATCAGTTGATCACCCCATAGCTAAATTTTATGAAAATAATAAACAGTTTTTAAAATTTAAAGATGAGTGTTCAAAAACAGGAACAACTGAAGAATCTATTGCTCAAGCTGAAAAGCTTGGATTTAAAACAAATTTATTGGCAATAAACCCTTTGGACTCAAATAAGAAAGTACCTGTATTTTTTGCGAATTTTGTATTAATGGACTATGGTTTTGGTGCTGTTTTCGGTTGCCCTGCTCACGATCAAAGAGATTATGATTTTGCAAAAAAATATAATCTTGAAATCATAAGTGTGATTGAGCCAATATCCCAAGAAGACAATATTGCATTTAACAACAAGGCTTACACAGGACCTGGTACCATAATAAATTCTAAGTTTTTAAATAATCTAAAAGCTCCTGATGATTCTATATTAAAGACTATTGAGATTTTGGAGCTTAAAAAATTAGGCAAGAGAAAAATTAATTTTAGATTAAAAGATTGGGGGGTTTCCAGACAAAGATATTGGGGATGCCCAATTCCAGTTGCTTACAATGAAAAAAATGAAATCATTAAAATTCCATTAGAAGATTTACCTGTTAAATTACCTGAGAATATTAATATTAACACCAAAGGTAATCCTCTTGATCATCAAAAAAATTGGTATGAAATTGAAATTAATGGTGAAAAATGCAAACGAGAAACAGATACCCTGGATACGTTTGTTGACTCTTCTTGGTATTTTTTAAGATTTTGCTCAAGTACAAAAAGTGATTCTGGATTTGACTTAGATGATATTGCTTACTGGATGCCTGTTGATCAATATATTGGCGGTGTTGAACATGCAATTCTTCATCTTTTATATTCAAGGTTTTTTATGCGTGCGATAAAATACAAAAGAGATAAATTTATTGATCCAGAGCCATTTAAAGGTTTGTTTACCCAGGGCATGGTTTGTCACGAAACTTATAAAAATATTAATAATGAATGGTTAAGTCCTGATGAAATAGAAAGTAAGGATGGAATTAATTACAACATTAAAAATAAACCTAATGAAAAAGTAAAAGTTGGCTCAAGTGAATCTATGTCAAAATCTAAAAAAAACACTATAGACCCAGAAAAAATAATTACAAACTATGGTGCAGATGCTGTAAGGCTTTTTATTCTATCCGATAGTCCACCAGAAAAGGATGTACAGTGGTCGGATCAGGGCATGCTTGCGTCTTACAAATTTATTCAAAAGTTTTGGTTATTACATAAAAAAATTATTAAAAAAATTTCTTTAAAAGAAAGTGACGCAGACTCAACATCCTTAGCTTTTTTTACAAATACATTAATTGATAAAATCACAAAAAATTTAGAAAAATTCCATTACAACGTAATTATTGCTAATTTTTACGAGTCATATAATTTTTTAATTAAGGAGGTTGAAAAACCAATTAATCACCTAGATTTATTGAGAAATTATAAAAAGATATTAAGCTTAATGGTACCTGTAATACCTCATTTTGCAAATGAGTGCTTAAACGATCTGGAACCAAAAAATATTCTAGAATGGCCATCAGTAAGTGATGAAATTAAAATAGACAAAACTTTCAGTATTGTGATTCAGATCAATGGTAAAAAACGAGGCTTGCTGAATTTAGATAGGGAAATTGAGGAAAATGAGCTAATTGAAAAAATAAAAGAAGACAGTTCAATAAAAAAGTTTATTGAGCACAGTGAAATTAAAAAAAGTATTTATATTAAAAATAAATTGATAAACTTCATCATCTAATGAAAAAAACAATTATATATATATTTATTTTTATATTTTTTTCTAGTTGTGGCTATGCACCAGTTTACTCAAATAAAAATCTAAATTTTAACTTAATAGAGATTGTTAAATTTGAAAATAATAAATTAAACTCAATTTTTGAGAGAAAACTAAGAAAATTTTCAAATAAAGAAAGTGAAAAGCTAATTTTTCTTAAAATAAATTCGCAAAAAGAAATCAAAATAATAACGAGGGATGTAAGGGGTGATCCTTCCCGTTATGAAATGATTGTTAAATTAGAAATCAATATTATTCATAATAAGAATGAAAAGTTAAAGAAAATTTTTCAGAAAGAATTTAATTATAATACAAATTCTAATAAATTTACATTAAACCAATATGAAAAAGAAATTGAAGAACTGTTAATAAAAAAAGTTATAGAGGAGTTGGTTAGATATTTGGGAAAAATTTAAGATGATAGCCAAATCATTCGAGCTTCAAAAAAGTCAATTTAAATCTAAATTTTATCTATTTTATGGTGAGAACCAAGGTCACAAGAATCAAGTAATAGAAGAAATATTTAAAAAAAAATATAAAGATTGTGTTTATACTTATGAAGAAAGTGATGTTCTAAACAATAAAGATAATTTTGTTTCTAATATTTTATCTAAATCATTTTTTGAAAAAGAAAAATTAATTATAATTAATCGAATTACAGATAAAATAAAAGACTTGCTTGAGGATATTTTTGAAAAAAAAATTTATGATCTGATCATAATTTTAAATGCAAATACTCTTGAAAAAAAATCTAAAATAAGATCTTTATTTGAAAAAAGTAAAGAAGCTGTATGTGTCCCATTTTATGAGGATAATAATCAAACCTTATCTGGTATAGTGAGTCAGTTCTTCCAATTAAATAAAATACCTATTGCTCAACAGGGAATAAATCTAATTGTTGAAAGATCTAGAGGAGATAGACAAAATTTAAACAATGAACTTGAAAAAATAAAAAATTTTACAAAAAATAAAAAAAAAATTAACATAGAAGATCTTTTTAAACTAACAAATTTAGCAGAAAATTATAATGTTTCAGAATTGATAGATAGTTGTCTTTCTAAAAATAAAAGAAAAACAATTAACATTTTAAATGAAAACAATTATGCCACAGAAGATTGTATTCTTATAATAAGAACATTTTTAACGAAGTCTAAAAGACTAATCAAATTGTGTAAATCACTAACTGATACAAAAAATATTGATCTAACAATTGGCGGGTGTAAGCCTCCAATATTTTGGAAAGATAAGGAAATTGTGAAACAACAACTTCGAAATTGGTCCTACGAGGACGCTAAATATTTACTTTTTGAAACTAACCAAATAGAACTTTTAATAAAAAAGAATCCTTCAAATTCTGTCAATATTTTATCAAATTTTATAATTGAGAAAGTTTCATCAACTAATAATTAAATTTAATAATTTCAATTATTTTATTTAATTGTTCAAGATCTTTGTACTCTAAAACCAAAACTCCTGTATTATTTTTTTTATTTTTTATCAAAACATTAAGGCCTATCTTTTCTTGAATTGAAGATTCTAAAGCCTCTAGATTTGGGTTTTTTAATTCTTTAAAAGATTTTTTTTTTACCTTAAATATTTTTACAAAATTTTCTGCCTGTCTGACTGAAAGTTTTTTTTCAATTATTTTTTTTGCTGCAAATTCGGCGTTATTTAAACCTACTAAAATTTTTGCATGTCCTGCTGTTAATTTTTTTGTTTCAATTAACTTTAAAACACTTTCTGGTAAACTTAATAACCTTAAAAAATTAGTTATATGACTTCGACTTTTTCCTATAAATTGAGCAACTTTTTCTTGGTCATACGAAAAGTCATCTATGAGACGCTTGTATCCGCGTGCTTCTTCAATTGCATTTAGATCATTTCTTTGAACATTTTCAATAATAGCAAATTCCAAAGATTTCAGATCATCAACAGCAGTTATGACTACTGGTACTTCGTGCAATCCTGCTTTTTGTGCTGCAAGCCACCTTCTCTCTCCAGCGATTATTTCATACTTAGAGCTTTGGTCTCTTGATTTCCTAACAACGATTGGCTGGATAATACCTCTTTCTTTTATCGAGTTTGATAACTCTTGTAAGCTGTCTTCTTCAAATAATTTTCTTGGCTGGAACTTGTTACTTATTAAGTCACTGATAGATAATCTATTAATATTTGTTTCTATTTTTGTTTCTCCAATTAAGGATGACAGGCCTCTACCTAAACCTTTTTTAATTTTATTTGTATCCATTATACTGCACTGACTATTATTTGTTCTTGATTTATGAATTCATCAGTAAAGCTAAAATATGACCTACTACCTGGACATGTTTTGTCATAATTTAAGACTGGTACACCATGAGATGGTGCTTCTGACAATCTGACATTTCTTGGTATGATTGTATGATAAACTTTTTCCTTAAAATAGTCTCTTGCTTCTTTTTCAACTTGAGCTGAAAGTTTATTTCTCTTGTCATACATGGTTAAAAGAATTCCCCTGATCTTTAACTCAGGATTTAAGTTTACTTTTATTCTTTCTATAGTCTTCATTAATTGTGTAAGACCTTCTAAAGCAAAGAATTCGGTTTGTAGTGGTACTACCAGAGAGTTAGAGGATACCAAAGCCATAACAGTGAGTAAACTTAGTGATGGTGGACAGTCTATAAGAATATAATCATATGACCCGCCAGAATCATTTAAATATGAGGCTAATTTCACTTTTAATATAAATGCTCTTTCATTATCACTGGCTGTTTCCACTTCAAGACCTGATAAATCTACATTGGAAGTGACAATATCTAAATTTTTAAACTCTGTTTTTTTAATTACCTCTGAAACTGATTTTGTTCCATTCAGTACACCATAAATTGTATCGCTAGAATTTTCTAAGTTTGATAAGCCAAGTCCTGTTGTAGCATTTCCTTGTGGATCAAGATCAATTACTAGAATTTTTTTTTCTAATTGTGCCAGTCCTGCTGCGAGGTTAATTGCTGTAGTAGTTTTTCCTACACCACCCTTTTGATTTATTATAGAGATGATTTGCATTTATTTTTTATTTAGTTTTGTTATATTTAATAAAAATGAGTCTTTACTTGTTATACTTTTTTTCATTTCAAAATCTAATTCCCAATCTTTTAAACTTTTTTCTAAAATTTCTTTTCCACTTTTTCCCATAAATATGATTAAATTTTTGTAACTGTTAAAATTTTTATAAACCAATTCCAAAATCACTGGCAAAGGCTTAAACGCTCTAGCCATTATAGTTCCTGACTTTAATTCTGTTGTTCCAAAAACATCCTTTTGGATTACTTTTGTATCCAAATTGAGTTTTCTTGAAACTTCTCTTAAAAAAACACTCTTATGATGGCTTTTTTCATATAAGTTAATATTTATTTTCTTTTTCATATTTTTTATCATTATTGCTATTACAATACCTGGAAATCCACCTCCTGTACCTAAATCTGTGGTTGTAATCTGATTTAAATCAATAAAATCAATTGCTTGCGCTGAATCAATTATATGTCTTGATCTAATTATATCATTTTTAGCAGTTTCTTTACTAATTATGTTAATTTCTTTATTTTTTTTAATTATCATCGATATAAACTTTTCAAAGTCATTACATGTTTCACGTGAAACATTTTGATAGTTTAGTAATGAGTATTTTTGTAAAATTTCATCCATTAAGCTATAAGCTTAATAGACTTTCTTTTAACATGTGACAACAAAATATATACAGCAGATGGGGTTATCCCATCAATACGGAGTGCCTGTCCCATAGTTTTTGGCTTAATTTGTTTAAATTTAGCTTTTACCTCATTTGAGAGACCCGAAAGATCATCATAATTAACTTTTGCAGGGATAATAAGATTTTCATCTCTTTTAAAAGCCAATATATCAGCTTTTTGTTTTTTAAGATAACCCCTATAATGAGCATTGATTTCTATTTGTTCATCTATTTTTTTACCAAAAAAGGGTATATCTGGCCAAATTTCTCTAATTTTTTTCATATCAACACCCTTTTGTGTTAATATTTCATTAGATTTACGAAAAATCCCATCTTTTGCAATTTTTATATTGAATTTTTTTATTCTTGTTGGGGAAATTAATGATTCTGACATTTTTAGTGATATTGTTTTTAATTTAGATTCTTTCTCTTTGAATAAAAACTGCCTATCTTGATGGATTAATCCTATAGCAATCCCCTTATTTGTTAACCGTTGATCTGCATTATCTGCTCTCAGGCTTAATCTGTATTCTGCTCTTGAGGTAAACATTCGGTATGGCTCAGAAACACCCTTTGTTACTAAATCATCTATCATAACCCCTATGTAGGCATCGGATCTATCTAAGATAAACGGCTCTTCTTTTTTAAAAGATAATGCAGCATTTATTCCGGCTATTAAGCCCTGAGCTGCAGCTTCTTCATATCCTGTTGTCCCATTTATTTGTCCGGCTAGATATAAATTTTGAATTTTTTTTGTTTCAAGTGTTAAAAATAGTTCTCTTGGGTCTATATAGTCATATTCTATTGCATACCCCGGTCTAATTATCTTAACATTTTCTAAGCCACTGATATTGTTACATATTTCTTGCTGTACTACCTCTGGTAGAGAGGTTGATATTCCATTTGGGTATATTGTGTGGTCATTTAGCCCCTCTGGCTCTAAATATATCTGATGTCGGTCTTTATCTGAAAACTTTACTATCTTGTCTTCAATTGATGGACAATATCTTGGTCCAACTCCTTTGATACTTCCAGAGTACATGGCACTTCGTTTTAAATTTTTTTTTATTATTTGATGCACCTTTTCATTTGTATAAGTCATCCTACATGAAACTTGTTTGTTCAAATTTTTCTTAGTTAGGAAAGAAAAAAAATAAGGATCATTGTCGGCGAACTGCTCTTCTAAATTATCATATTTAATTGTTCTGGAGTCCAACCTTGGGGGTGTACCAGTCTTAAGTCTTCCTATCTTGAAATCGTGGTGTTCAAGTTGTTCACTTAACCCTGTTGACGGCTTCTCATCAAACCTTCCGGCTGGTGTTCTCTCATCACCAATATGGATCAAGCCATTCAAAAAAGTTCCTGTTGTTAATATGATCTTACTACACAAGATTTTTTTACCTAATTTAGTATTGAATCCTCTTATAGTGTTTTTATCGAAAATAAAATTTATCACTGGATCAGAAAAAACTGTTAAATTACAGTAGTTTAAGAGTTTTTCTTGCATATATTTACGATATAATGATCTATCAGATTGAGTTCTAGGTCCTTGAACTGCAGGCCCCCTACTTCTGTTTAATAATCTAAACTGTATACCAGATTTATCAGCAACCTCTCCCATCAAGCCATCCAGAGCATCTATCTCTCTAACAAGGTGACCCTTACCAAGACCACCTATAGCTGGGTTACAAGACAGCTCTCCTATGGTCTCGATTTTGTGAGTGAATAGGGCAGTGTTTACTCCAAGACGGGCTGAAGCTGATGCAGCTTCGCAGCCAGCATGACCTCCACCAATAACAACTACCTCAAATGATAAATCATTTTTCATAACTTAAATCTATAACCGATATGAATATTTACAAGCAGACAGTATTTTTTTAGTAGATATATTTTTATCCTATATGAACTACGTTTTTATAGTTAAAATTGATGAATAAGTTATGATTATCAACAAAAATAATGAAAATAAGCTAAAAAAGCCTTTAAAATGAAGATTATTTGCCGATGCAAAAATCGTTGAAAATACTACCTAATATTTCCTCAACGTCGACTTTTCCGACAATCATCCCTAAATGTCGAGTTGCTAAACGGAGATCTTCGGCAGCCTTATCGAAATCTTCAGCTTCGTTTTTTTCTTCAAAATCTTTTAAATAGTTTAAACTTTGTTCAAGATGTTGCCTGTGTCTTTCGCGCGTAATTAAAATATCTTCACTTTTGATAAATTTATTTTTTAATTTGTTTTTAATCTTTAAAATTAAATCTTCTAAGTTGAGATTGTTTTTTACTGAAATTAAAA
>MDTF01017448.1_pt1 | contig 13758 bp, 10 predicted proteins | sample 811191 | NCBI WGS metagenome assembly MDTF01 (sample SAMN05326649, study PRJNA326480) | marine metagenome | isolation source: seawater | place: Southern Ocean | collected 2011
AAAATAAAAATAATTGTAAAAAAATATATCAGTCTCTTGTTTAAAATTTTTTTTAAAAGTAAATTATAAAAAAAAATATTAATTGGTATTAAAAAAAATAGGAATGGCATCATATATCTTAATTTAGGTAGAGCTAATACTGCTGTTAAAATCAAAAATAAATTTGCAATTGCATAATGTAATAAATGATCATTCATTATTTCATTTATACTTTTTCTTTTAAGATGTTTTTTAATAAAAAAAAAAAATAATCCTAATAAAACAACACATATACCAAAAGTTATAAAAAAATAGTTTGATAAACATGAGTGGCCCTTACTACATTCAGGTAAAAAATTTCTTAAAAAAAATTTGTTAACTATTATAGGTGGTATATGAAATAAATTTTTAAAAATACCCCATGTAAAAAAACTTGGGTTATTAATAAGTGCTTTTTGTATTGTTTGGGCATCATTAAATAATATTTTATTTGTAAAATAAAAATCTTTTTCCCTTTCTAACAAATTGTCTGAATTTTTTTCGATGTATAAGTAGTTAAAGTTTAATATGAACGCTATATCAATATTTGATTTGGACTTAGTTGGTGACCATGTTAAATCATTGAAATAACCATTATCAAATTTGCTTTCTGTACCTCTTGTTTTAAAAAAATGTAATGATGAAAAAAATATTAATAAAACAATTAATATACTTGTAAATTGTTTTAATAATTCTTTATTTTTAGAATTAATAATTATTTTTATTATATCAAGAAATATGAATAGAAAAAATACAACTAAATATGTAACTCTAAAAAAAATAGAACTAATAAGTAGTAAATAAGAAATGAGTAGATATTTATCATTATTTTTTTGCCTAAAATAAATTGCAAAGTTTGCGCAACTAAATGCTAAAGCTTGTGGATGAGGAATCATATTGTAAAAAAAACCCAGAGAGAAAAGTAAAGTTAAAAATATAAAAATATTTTTTAATTTATTTTTAAATAAAAAAAATAGACTAGTGCATGCTATGAAGTTTGATATTCCAGCCTCTGTAGCCATATTATATGGAAACTGTAACCAATTGAATAAACTCAAATAAACTATGTATAATGGGCTTCTAGATAAATCTGGGAAAATAAAACCATCTAAAAAAATTTTATTAAAATACCAATAACCGTACTGTTCTGAATTAAGATATACATCCGTAAATAAGGCAAATATTGTGTTGACCAATAAAAGTAAAACTAAAAATGTGTAATCAGCTTTTCTCATCAATATTAATTTTTTTATCTACTATAAATTTTGGTCTAGACTTAGCTTCTTCATAAAGTCTTCCAATGTATTCACCTATTAAACCTAAACAAATTAAATTAAAAGATCCAAAAAATAAAACAAGAATAATAATAGAATAAAAACCAGGAGCTTGATCTGGAAAAATACCTAAGAATTGAAAATTGTAAATTTTTTGAAAGATATAAAAAATTGATAATAAAGTTGACAAAACAAATATAAAAACACCTGATAACAAAATTAGTGAAAGTGGTTTAATAGAAAAATTAGTAATACCATTTAAAGCTAAATTATAAAGTTTGCTAAAATTATATTTGGATAATCCAATTTTTCTATCTACTCTTTCATATTCAACTCCAGTTTGATTAAAGCCAATCCACGTCCTTAAACCTCTAAAATAAATATTTTTTTCTTTGAGATTTATTAGATGATCTTTAACTATTTTATCCATTAAACAAAAATCAGCTAGATCATCTTTATGATTAAGGTTTGATAATGAATTGAAAATTTTATGATAAATTGAGTATGCAAAAACTTTAAAGAAACTTCCTTTCCTGGCAGTCCGAACACCATAAACAACTTTAAATCCGTTAATCCATTTTTTATACATTTCAGGAAACAGTTCTGGTGGATCTTGCAAGTCAGCATCAATTAAAAAAACACAATCTCCAGATATGTTTTCTAATCCAGCATAAATAGCATTTTGGTGGCCGAAATTTCTGCTCAATTTTACAACTTTTACTTTTTTATCATTTTCTGAAATTGAAAATAGTTTTGAAAAAGTATTATCAGTGCTGCCATCATCAACAAATATTATTTCATAAATTTGAGAAATTTGTAATAGATTTTCAGTTATTCTTTTATAACATATTTGAATGTTATTAGATTCATTATAACAGGGAACGACTACAGATATCATATAATTAATTTTATATTAAAAACAAACTAACCTTTTTTTTGATCCATTAATATAAAAAAAATAGATTACAAACTTAGTATTAATAAATCTAAGAATATTTTATTTTTTAATTTTAGAAATTATTTTAAATAAATTATCTAAATTTCCAATCTCATTAAATAATTGTTTTTTTCTGTGATTTTTAAAATACATAAAATAAAATAATTGAAATTTAAGAGTTTTTTGACAGAAATTGAATTTGTATTTTTTTTTCAAACCATTATTAGTAAAGTTTAGATTGTTATCATTTGAAAAATCTATTGAATATTTTTGTTTATTTGAGTTGAATAAAATTTCACGAACTCTAGTATTTTTTTTTGATCTTGAGCAATTTAGGAGTACTTGATGTTTACCATATTCAAATTCTAAAAACCCTTCATTTGTCCAATTTTTAAATTTTTTTATAGTTGTTTTTTTTTTATCAAATAAACAATTAAGAATACTATAAAAATGATACATAGTATCTTCTAAGTAATTTATTGAGAAATCTTGTTTTTTTAAAACACCATTTCTAATTTCATTAATTCTATCATGCCAATTAAACTTAATTTGAAATACTGTATTCTTTAAAAAATTTTTTTTTAATAAGTAAAAATAATATGAATAATAAAAGGGCATGCTTACAAAAATCCTTGATTTATATTTTTTTATAAATTTTTTTAATGAATAATACTGAGTTTCTTTTTCTACTAGAGGCTTTTCTACTAGCAGGCTCATATTTTTAGGTAAAAGTTTTTTAATTGTTTTATAATGGTCTTTATTTTTGTTTGCTATAATTGCGTACTTAATATTAAAATATCTAAGAAATCTAAAATTTAAATAATGAATTATTTTTTTTGACTCATTTATTGTAAAATTTTGTAAAATTTTTTTATTTTTTGTGACAATAAAAATATTTTTGATATTAGGAAAATTTTTTATTAACTCTTTAGTTATGATTGAGGCCCACCTTCCTCCCCCAACAACAATTACATCAGACTTAATTTTATGAAAATGATTAATAATATTTGGGATTTCGCTATGTGCAAATTTCATAAAACCACTTTTTAATGAATAATATTAATAAATAATAGAAGGATTTTATTTTTATTTTTATTTTTCCAAACTTAAATGCAACTTTAAATTTTTTATAGCAATAATCATATTTTTTTTTGTCAAAATAATATTTTGCATTCATATATAGAATTCTACTTATCGCATAGTTTTTTTCTTTATTATCTAGTAAATGAATAAATTCTTTTATGGCATTAAGAGTGCAATAACTCATGTTTTTCCTTGAAACACCTCCTAAATTATATTCATAATATCCGAGACAATCATTGATAAAAAAAAAATTATCTGTTTCTCTTAAAATCTTAATCCAAGTATTGTAATCTTCAGAAGCTTTCATCTTTTTACTTTCGTTAATTAGATTAACTTTAAATAAAAATTCTTTTCTAATTACAACTGATGAATTATTGATAATATTTCCATTAATAATTAAGTCTTTATAATAAGGTTTTCTTAAAAATCTTCCTTTCAACTCTTTATTGTCTTTTATTTTTAGATTATGAAAAACAAAATCATACCCTTGTTTTATTTTTTTATAACATCTGTCTAATTTTTCAGTTTTCCAGTAATCATCTGAGTCTATAAAGGCTATGATTTCACCTTTTGATTGTTTAATTCCTAAATTTCTTGATTGGGCAATCATACCTTTATTTTTATTTAATAAATATTTTAGGGGTAAATAGCTAAATTTTTCTATAATAGATTTGGTATTATCTGTAGAAGAATTATCTATTACTATTATCTCAAAATTTTTATATGTTTGTTCGCTAATAGACTTCAAACATCTTTCTAAAAATTCACACTGATTATATGTTGGAATAATTATTGAAATTAATTCATTCATTTTTTATGGTTTATTTATAAGAAATTAAACCTAAATTATTTATTTAAGTTCAACCAGGGTGCATTACCTTTTCTATAAATTTTCTCAATTATTTTATGGTCTCTCCTATTATCAATACAATACCAAAAATTTTCGTGTTTAAATGCCATAAATTGTTTTTTTTTAGAAGCCAAAGCCAATGGCTCTCTTTCTATCATTACATTTTTTTTTGGTATCAAATCAAAGAAATTTTTTTTAAATACAAAAAAGCCTCCATTAATCCATCCCGATTGTAATTGGGGTTTTTCTTCGAAACTTTTTACGACATTATTTAAATTAATTTCAAGCTCACCAAATCTAGCTGGAGGGTGGACAGCCGTTACTGTAACAGTTTTATTGTGCTTTATATGAAATCTGATTAATTTTTTTAAATCAATATTTGACAAACCATCACCATAAGTAAGCATAAAATTATCTTCATTAATTAAGTGTTTTATTTTTTCTAATCTTGTTCCTGTATGGGAATTTAACCCAGTGTTAACTATTTGAATTTCGCAACCAGAAAATATTTTCTTTTTTTTTTTGAAAAACTTTTCAATTATTTCCCCTTTATATCCTACGGGAATTATAAATTTTCTAAAACCTTGTTGTATATAAATTCTCATTATATGCTCAATTATAGGATATTTTCCAACTGGAATCATAGGCTTTGGAAGTACAGAGTGATCTGCAATTCTTGAACCAAAACCACCTGCTAAAATTACTACTTTCATATCTAATTGAGTAATTTTAGTTAATTTGATTTTATTTATTATTTTTTTTTTCTTAATATTAACCATTTTATTTAAATTTATTTAAATAATTTCTTATTTGACTGATAGTAAATTCATTAAGCTTGTTTTTTTCTAAATAATTTTTATACCAATCACATGTTAGATCGATACTTTCTACTGCTGATAATTTTGAATTCCATTTTAATAAATCATGAGCTTTGTCACAATTAATTTTTAATAATTTTGATTCTTTAAAATCATTTTTATTAGGTTTATTGAAAATAATATTATTCTTTTTAATATCAAGCTTTTGAGCAAATATACTCACAACTTTTTTTACACTAAGCACTTCTGTGGAGGAAGGTCCAAAATTCCATGCTCCAGAATAATTATGATTATTATATAATTTCATACCCAAAATTAGATATCCTATTAAAGGCTCTAAAACATGCTGCCAGGGTCTAATTGACAAAGGATTTCTTATAATTAATCTTTTATTATTTTTTATTGATCTAATTAGATCTGGAATTATTCTGTCATTTGCCCAGTCTCCTCCACCAATTACATTTCCAGCTCTTACAGACGCAGCTCCAATTTTTTTGGCTTTAAAATATGAATGAAGATAGCCTGAAAATAAATTTTCTGCAGCAGCTTTGGAAGCGCTATATGGGTCGATGCCACCAATTTTATCATTTTCTCTATACCCCCAGACCCATTCGTTATTTAAATAACACTTGTCAGTCGTAACATATATTAAAGATTTCAAAGAACTTGAATTTCTAGAGTATTCTAAAATGTTGGCAGAACCCATAACGTTTGTGGAAACAGTATATAGTGGTGATTTAAAGGATTCTTTTACGAGCGACTGAGCCGCCAAATGAATTATAATTTCAGGTTTAAACTTATTTAGCTCAGTTTTTAACTTATCAAAATCTCTAATATCCCCCTTAATAAATTTAATTCTCTCTTTTATTTTGAGTAAATTAAACATATTTGGTCTATCTAATTCTGAAATAGAATAGCCCATTATTTTTGCACCAAAATTTTCCAGGATTAAAGTAAGCCAAGCGCCCTTAAATCCAGTATTACCAGTAATTAATACTCTTTTATTTTTATAAAATTTTTTTAGAAGTTTTTGCATTTAATATCATTTTTTAAAGTTTTAATAATTATATAAAATCTTTTTGCTCAAGGATATTTATTATTTTACCTTTAAACTTATTTTTTTTTCATTAAAGTTTTACTTATAGTTCGTTTTAATTGATAAATTATAGACAAATATATATTTGGATAATAAAAGTTTTTAACATAAAAGATAATAATTTCAACAAAATAGGGATATGTATTTTTAAAATTTAAAGCTAACTTGATTACATCAGGTAAAAAATATTGAAGTGAGTTATTTTTATACTTAATATAATTAAAAAAACCTAATCCATTTTTAAAGTAAATATCTAAAGCTGTAGGCAATCTTATACTTCTTATTATGGGATAAAGAGAACTCCATTCTCTTATGCCATGTAAATTTATTGTAAGTGGTTTAGAAATAAAAAAAGCTTTAGATTTTTTAAAAGCATAAGCAAAAATTTTTACATGTGGAAAAGTATTTTCAAAATTTGAAAAAAGTAATTCATTATTCATTTTTTGTTCTTGCAATGAAAATAAGTTTTTTATCCACATTGATCTTCTAAAAACTGATAGATAAATACCACCAAGAAAATCAAATGATATTGAGGGATTGATTAAATCAATAAAATTACATTTTAAATCATTTTTCTGATTGGAAAATTTAGGCATACTCTCTGTAATAATATTGGGATTTATTGGTTTCTTATATCTATCTAATTTATTATGATGCAAATGTTTAGAATTAACATAATAAAAATCTACATCTTCATGCTCTTTTATTTTTCCTAAAATCTCATCAATTGCATAATCAAAAAGCAAATCATCATCACCAATTATCCAACAAAATTCTGCGGTACTAATTTCTACAGCTTTTAAAATATTATTTGCTATTCCTATATTTTCTCTGTTTGTATTTAATCTAATATCAAGTTTATTTTCATATAATTTTATTATTTTTTGTGTATCGTCAGATGAATTATTATCTGACACACATATTTCTATATTTTTATGTATTTCTACATTTAAATAAATTGAATTAAGGCAATTATTGAGATGTGATGATCTATTATAGGTTGGTATACAAATTGATAGTTTTTTCATTTATAAAATATTAATACTTAATTTAAAAAATTTTTATTTTTTTTTAAAAAAGACAATAAAAAATGGGATTTTATTTTTCCATGATAAATTTTGGCTTCAGGAAATTTTTTTAAATTTAATAAATAATTATCTTTAAATTTATCCTCTAAATTTTTTTTCTTTTTAATTTTATTATTTTTAAGTATTTCTAAAACTTCCTTAATATAAATTAATATTTCTTGAGACGTAAACTTAATCAATAATATTTGATTTTTTTTATAAAAATTACTTGTCCATCCAAGACTTAAATTTTGTGTAAATATTTCAGAAAGAGTTAAATTTCTTCTTAATTTTAAGGAGTAATGATTTAGAATCGTGTTAAATATTTTAGTAGAAAATGTTGATATTGCTCCCAAAGGAATTGAGCCAATGTGTAATAAAGGTTTTCTAAATAAAATACCAAAGGCATCTACACCTGTATTATTAGAAATAAATAATTTGCATTTAGATGATATAAACATATCCATAAAGTCAGACTTAAATTTACTTTTAGAATAATCTAAAAAATTTTCATGAGAAAAATTAATTGGTTTTTTTGTAATTGAGCCCATACGAATTACAAAATAACCTTTTTTAATTAAATATTTAATAGCAGGTAAATATTTAGAAATATTTTCATTTCTATGACTGTGATAACTAAAATTTGAATTTGGAAATTCTTTCTTAAGATAAGAGTCATCTCTAACAGCAAGACAAATTATTTTATTATTATCTTTAATCCCCATTTTAATAAGTTGATTTAAACCATAAATTATCTCATCTTTTGTAAATTTAATTTGTGGTTTAAATTTATCTAAAACATTTTTTACATCATAATCACCAGCAATTGATTTACCTGTTACGTGAATAGATAAAAATTTGTATTTTCGTGAAATAAGGCAAAATGGCCTCACAATAACCTTAGGTAGTATATGAATTTTTCTTTTTAACATTTTTGCAACTTGAAGATTGCAAGGCGTGGTTGGAAAATAGAATAAATCAAAAAAATTTTTTTTCTTTTTAAATGCTATTTCTTCACATAAAAATAACTCTGTATTTATTAAAAAATGTCCAATCCGATCACTATGCAACAAACCAAACCTCACAACCAAAAAAGGTCTTATAAGAATTAAGAGTAACATAATCATCATACTTATTGGGATAGTAAGAAATAAAATTGGTTCAGATTTTAATATTCTAAATTCTTTTGCTTCTAACATGTAATAAAATATTCTTATTTAATTTGTTTAATTTTTAACTTTATATATCATTCATTATACAATTTTAGTTATTACCTAATTTATTATAAATTAATTATAAATACTAAATATGCTTTTATACGTTGTGTTTAGCTTTTTTAAAATATTTTTTTTATTTTTTAATGTAATTAAAATAAAATATTGTTACTTACTGTTATATTCATGTTTAAGAATTTTTCTATTCTCAAGTAAGTAAGTTCGATCAAAAGAATAAGTTAGATTTCTGTTGTGTGTTATAAACAAAATTATTCTATCTTTTTTAATGATGTTTATTAGCTCTAATAATTTTTTCTCTGAATTGATGTCTAATGATGAGGTTGACTCGTCAAACACAAGTATGGGTGCATCTCTGTATAACATCCTTGCTAAAGCAATTTTTTGTCTCTGTCCGCCTGAAAATATCTGGCCCTGCTCATGAATTTGTGAATTTAGTCCTTGAGGTAAGCTATCAATCATATTTTTCATTTCTAAAGTAGATATAATTTCATCTATCTTCTTATGATTAAATTCACTTTCCTTGTTATTATAAAAACAAATATTATTTAATAAAGTGTCATTTATGAGGTTAGTAGTTTGAGGTAAATACCCAACTAAATGGCTTAACATATTTTTATTATATTCTGAGTTGTTGTTTATTTTAAATTCTCCTTTGTCTATTTCAATAAAACCATTGATAATATTTGCAATTGTAGATTTTCCAGAGCCTGACTCTCCAATTAACCCTGTAATTTCACCAGACTTCATTATTAAATTTAAATCTTCTAATATATTAATTTTTTTATCATTCATTTTATAACTAAATGAAATATTTTTGAGTTCTAAATTCTGAGGTTTTTCTTCATTTGTTAAAAAATTTTGAAAATTTGAATAATTAGATATGCTTAGAGGTAGTTTTTTTTCAATTCTTAACAAATCAAGATCTTGCTTTATTAAGTCAAATGCTGCTAAGTTATGAATCAAACCATTAATGGCTCCTATTAATCTATTAAAACTTGGAAATATTCTAAAAAATGCAGCTGCGTATAAACCTAAAATTGGTATGATATCCTTAATTTCCGCACCACTGTAAATAAGATAAATAAGAACACTATTAACTAGGATTACAAATAATAATTCAAAATAAATTTTAGGCAAACCATTTAATAGGTCTTCAAATAAAGATATTTTATTTTTTTCTTTTACCGTTCCTTCAAAATTTTCTACTGTTGATTTTTGTCTTGAAAATATTCTCATTTCTCTGAACAATAAAAAGGATTTGTTTAATTGATCAAGAATTGAACTTTCAAGATTTTGCTTTTTGAATCCTAGTGATCTTAGTTTCTTTTTAAATACCAGGAGATAGGTAGTTACTATACTTGTGATAACACCAATTATAGTTAAAGAGCTTATTGGGTCAACAATGATTAATAGAGCGCTAATTCCAATTACTATTAATACTTCACTCACAACAGCAACAAAGCCGTGTATGACACCAGAGACAAAAAGGCCCGCTTCTACAGTTATATTTCTAACTAAATCTGCATAGTTTCTTCTTAAAAAATATTGATAATCTTCAATCATATATTTATTTAATAATTTCACACTTAAATTTTGCTGTACTTCATATATAAAGCTTCTTTCATACCAAAGAGCGAACGTTGAAAATATAGATTTAAAAATATAAAATAAAAAAAAAAATAGTAGAACAACTAATATTAAATTATTTGGGCTAAGAGAAGTTATATCGGATGGAAGATATTGTGAAAAACTTTGACTAAATTCACCAGAAAGTATTAAAGTTAGAAGTGGTATAATTAATCCTATACCAATTATATCCAAAAAAACCGAAATTATATAAATAATAAAAACATACAATAACTTAATTTTTTCGTGTCTTTCAAGTAATGAAGTAATACTTTTAAATTTTAACTTTACAGCTTTCATTAATCCAATAAATATTTATTATTTCTTAAAAAAAGTTTGCCTATAGATGAGGTAAAAGTTTCTACTTCTTTACAAGTATCTACAGCATGGGTCTTTTCTAAATCTTTAAATTTATTCTGTAAAATTTCTTCTTCATCTGAATACTTAACATCATTTTGTAGCTCTTCATGTATTTCTAGAGCTGCAGATGTAATTTCTTCAAAAGTAGGATGTATAAATTCTATCTCATCAGCAAGGTCATTTCCTTGAAGATCGTATAAACCAAAATTATATATCTCTTTAAATGTAAGTTTTCTTTGTAAGGTTTTAGAAAAATAAGTTTTAAACAATATTTTTATTCTTGGGCTATATGTTCTTATAAGATTTATAGGAGCAACAGCAATTTCAACAATTGGCTTTTTAAATATTATTGGAATTGCATCTAAACCATTGCCCGATGAAATTGCAAAGTGAAGTTTACTGCATAGATAAATATCCATAAAATCAGATTTTAATTTTGAAGCAGAGTAGTTAATATAAGTTTTGTTATTACCAAAATTTACATCACTTACTCCAAATACAATAACTACATAACCTAAATCTAAAAGTTTTTTTGCACAATCTTCATAATACTTATGATGACTGCTCCTAATTTGATGATGTGACCAATCATTATTTGAATATTTTTTTTTTAAGTAATCATCATCTCTAAGAATTATACCAACAATTTTTTTTTGAGGATCTACTCCAAATTTCTGTAGAATTTTTTCACCCTTATCAATTTCTTTTTTAGTAAAAGAAATATTTATTTCTGACTTATCTTGAGAGTTAAATCTATCAACCGCTGAAAGTGGTGGAACAAGTAAATTGTTAATTAAGCCAAAGACTAAAGTTGTTACCTTAATATCTTTGTGCTTTTTAAGATCGGCATCATTTCTATAGTACCCTAAATCATGAATAACTGTCCTGTATATTCTGTTGACCAAATTTTCATTTATAAAATTAACAATATACATAAAAAGGTGTGGGAAAATAACAATTTTTCTTTTCCACATTTTAGCTAACTGTTTGTTGCAAACTTTGGGATAAAAATAAAATAAATCCAGAACAATTCTTCTTTTAAGCTTATGATGCCCTAATTTTTTTTCAGATAAGTAAATATTTATATTTTCTGCAAAATGACCAATTCTAGTAGAGATCATAGCATGCCATCTTATGACTATAATAGGTGATATTAACCTTACGAAGGCAACAAATATTAATGCAAATGGTAATAATAAAAATCCATATAGAAGTTTTAGTATTTTACTCATTCTTTTATGAAAGCAACATAATGCAATAGACTTCCCCAAGTTTTTTTTAATTCAGAAGTATTCTCATAAAATTTTATAAGTTTTTCAGGATTTTTATCACTATTCAATAGCTTTAATAAACTTTCAAATTCATTAGCTATTGTAACATTTCCACATTTTTTCATTAACTTGATAAAATTTTTTGGTATTTTTAATTTTACATCATTTTTTTTAGGGTTTGAAATAAATTTTGAAATTTTATTAGAAAGTTTTTCTATTTCTGAAATAACATTTTCATCAATATTATCTAATTTTTTTTGTTTTTTTCCAAATATTATTGAGATTAATGATTTTTTCCACTGATTATAAAATAAACGATTATTATTTTTTGAACTCAAAGAGAATTCATTACTATTTTTATACCACTGAAAATGATTTGAATCATTAAAAATAGGTGAGGTAGAATACAAAGATAAACTATTTTTATTTGCTTGTTTTAGTATATCTTTTAAAGACCAGGTTTTAGATGCATAAGGATTAACTAACTGATCTGCCCACCAGGCAAAAAAAGTTCTTGAAGTGTTTAATTTATTAAATTCTTTTTCAAAAATTTTTTTAGAAATTTTAAAAGACTCATCACTAAATCTGTCTATTTTATTCATTTTGCAAATTTTTAGTAATAACAAAGATTTTAATAATTCAAAAATACCTCCAAACACATCATCATAATTAATAATTAAAACTGATTTTTGTGAGAGAAACCTTGATAGTTTTGAGAATAATGTATTTCTAGATTTTGTAGTATTTAAAAAACCTTCTGCAATTACAAAATCAAATTTTTTCTTAGAATTAAATTCCTCTAGAGTTTTTTCTGTCAACATTTTTAATGAATTTATCTTTTTTATTCTTTGAAAATTTTTATTGATAATTTTATGAATTTTTTTATGTGGTTCAGCTAGGTAAATATTTGAACCTGAACTTGCAAAAAAACATGCATTTTCTGCACCATTACACCCAAATTCTAAATAATCTTTATTATTTAAAGAGTAAAGAGGTATCTTTAAATGATTTTGAATTAAATTTTTTCTCTTTAAAAAGTGATCCTTTAAATTTTTTTTTGTTAAAAACTTAATCGGTACTGGGTTTAATTTTTTTGTTTTATAATAATTTAAAACTGACATTTATTTATAAAATTCATTAATATTTTTAACAATATAATTCAAATTACTGATTGATAATTTCTCATGTAATGGAAGACACAATATTTTTTTTACAACTTTCTCTGCATTGGGTATATCATTTTTTAGATATTTTAAATAAGCTTTTTGATGTGGAATTAATATTTTATGTTGAATTTTAGTCTCGATACCCTTTTTCTCTAAGTACCTCTTCAATTTATCTCTTTTATTCACTAAAATTGTAAAGCTATAGAAGGAATGAGTGTTTTTATAATTTTTTTTAGGAACCAAAATATTCTTGCTTAATTTTTTAATATAGATATCCGCCATTCGATTTCTTGATTTTATCTTTGACTTTACAAACTTTAAGTTTTCTAAAATAAATCCAGCTTGAAGTGTGTCTATTTTAAAATTTAAACTTGGATAAACACAGTTGTCCTTATTAACTGTACCAACGTACCTTAAAATTTCTAATCTCTTAAAATACTGTTTATTATTCGTTAAAACCATCCCACTTTCACCAAAAGAAGATAATATTTTCATGGGATTAAGACTAAAACATGAAATGTCACCCACACTACCACTAATTTTTTCAGCATCACTAGAGCCAAACGATTGGGCGCCATCTTCAATTAATTTTAAATTATATTTTTTAGAAATTGAAATTAATTTTTTAAAATCACAAGTATTTCCTGTAAAATTTACAAAAAGTATAGCCTTAGTTTTATTAGTAATTTTTTTTTCAATTTTACTTTCGTCTATATTTAAATCATCTTTGACATCAACAAAAACTGGTGTTGCCTGATTCATTGTTATTGCATTAGTACTAGAAACCCATGACAAAGGTGTTGTAATGACCTCATCTCCCTTTTTTATTCCTATAGTTCTTAATGCTAGATAAAGAGCATCAGTTCCTGATGCAGTTCCAACTGCATATTTCCTCTTACATATTTTTGAAATTTTTTTTTCTAATATTTGAATCTCTGGCCCCATCAGAAATTTTCC
>MDTF01006174.1_pt1 | contig 13753 bp, 13 predicted proteins | sample 811191 | NCBI WGS metagenome assembly MDTF01 (sample SAMN05326649, study PRJNA326480) | marine metagenome | isolation source: seawater | place: Southern Ocean | collected 2011
CTCAAACCAGTGTTTAGGTGGTCCGATGTCACTTCTAGCAAGACTTCTTTATCGCTCATTTGGACCTCACCGTGCTCATCCACCAAGGCTCCTCGTATAAAGCCGGTTGCTTCACCCTACGCGGTGTCCCGAATAGGTGTAGTTCGGGATACCTAGTCTTCCATTCGAAATGTTCATTTCCGCCGATTCTCTGGCGGCCACGTACGGAAACCCTTCGAAGATTCACGATCAGCGAAGACATGTATTCTGATGGTTTCGCCTTCGACAACGATTGCATCTTCAGCCGTGATCCCGGGGCATGATTCCTTGACTTCGTTCCAAGCCCGCTCTGTTGCCAAATTCTCAGACCACCAAGGGAACGCAGCGCATTGCTGGGGTCTCACTTCGTAGATTGAACATCGCTTTTCGCCATCAAGGAAAATACAGACATCATCGCTTTCTCGACTTTTGAGAACATAACGTCCATCCAGTGTTTGACGGCAATCGCGTTCAAGCCATGCATCAACTTCCATCTCATGATGAGCAGAGATGCGCTCTGCATCCCTGGTTGAGAGGTAAACAATACCGCCCGGTTCATCACAACACCTCCCACAGTTTGGCTGGCAACTGAACGGGACGCCTCCCATCCACCATCCGCCTTTCATTCCTCTTCACCATCGGGTGTTGATTGAACTGAGGTAATGGTTGAAAGGGTGATTTTTCGTTGGCTCTTTTCCGCATTCTCAAGCAGGTCAAGCATGTCGACGTTTGCAGCATCAACATCCCATTCACCTTCAGGTGTGAAACTGTCGAGCGCTGACGGGGGTGGATTGTCGTTCGATTGTTTTTTTCTCCGGCCAACGCTTCGTTTTTTGGTCTCGACGGCATCTTCTTCGAAAGGAGGAAGTGGGCCACGTTCTGGATCGATTTCAACGAGTTCTTCCTCGAGGTGACGGAGATCATCTGCGATTTGAATCAATTCCTCGATGGTCGCTTCGGAGGTTTGCTGGCCCAAGTCCATCATTCGTTGCTCAAGTTGTTCCAAGTGAATCGATCGTGTGGCGAGTTCAGACTCAAAGGAACCAAGTGTCCGGTCAATTGTTTCATCCAAATCGGTGAGGATATCTGCAGCAGTGCTGTAGTCTCGCTCTTCGATTCTTCCAGAACGGGCGACGAGGTGGGCATCACGTTCATCCAAATCAAGCACAGATGGAACTTTCAAATCGATGTCATGAAGCGCTGTCTTCATGTAGGCCTCATGACGTGATTGAGCGTTTTTAGCCATTGATTCGGTATCGAACTGAGGAGGCTCATACGTGTCGTCGCCGATTTCAGGCAATGGCGAGTGGAGTTCAATACCACCAATCGTGTTGTCGCTGTACACGACATCAACTGCCTCTGAAATCAATTTTGTAGCAATGTCAGCGACGTTCTCTCGCTCGATTTGAGGCATGGCTTGGTTGGAATGGACCGGTTCTCCCGAAAGAACAGAGGTGACATCATCTCCATCGAGCAATTCTTGTCCTGATTCAAGGGCGAGGGCGATCATGTCCAAGTTTGCTTTGGTAGCTCGCCATCCAATTTCATGATGCAAGACCACGCTGGCGAGTTGACCGTCATCGAGCATCAGGCTACGTTTGAGCGCAAGTTGTCGAGCGAAGAGGACCATGCTGGTTGCTGCCGGCTTGTGGAGGCGGACCTTTGCAGCGCTCCGAACCAGTTCCCACAGCCTTGAAGCAGGCCATCGTTCGGGGTCGATGCTCGTTGTAAGGACGACATGGACGCCAATGTTCAGCGCATAGTCAATCATGGTTCCAAGCATGGCCGATGAAACGGGGTGATCTGCCATGAGGTGGGTGTCATCAATCGCTAACATGCGTGCTTGTGACATCGCTTCCTGCCAGCCTTGAGGTAGGTGCTCAAATTGGAGCAGGTCGCTGGCAGCAAGGAGGTAGACTTCCCCTTCTTGTCTGCGAAGGACCCCTTGGGATATGGCGTGAATTAAATGGGAACGGCCGCTTTCTGATGGGCCAATAAGGACGAGTGGGTTGAGTGCCATGCCTGGAGAATCGACAACTGCCTCTGCTGCTTGTGTTGCTCGAAGGTTTTCCTCGATGGTGAACCACTGCTTGAAGCTCAACCGTGATTCAGGGCGAAGTTTGACCGGCCAAGGGGCATCAACAGGTGCGGTCACACTGTGGTGAAACAGCGTGCCAGGTGCAGGTTGAGCGAGCGATTCCGGAAGGTCATGGATGGTTCTGCCCCGCTGATGGTCGAGGACACTTTCCCAAACTGGTCGTCCATCGGTTTCCATACCAACAAAGAAATCATCCTTGTCGAGCGGCATTTTACGTTCTTCCATGCTCTCTGCTGTACGCTCCCGGAGGCTTTTCAAACGGGTTGAAACGATGGATGCAAGCGAACCATCTGTTGTGAGGAGGTTGAGGGAAGGTTGGTGCACTCTGCTTTCCTTTCCAAGAACAGCATCGGCAACCAAATCGTAGGTTGGCCGCTCAACGACACCGACGCGCTGGAGCAGCGTCCCCCTTCGTGTGTCAGGGACGGATTGTTTTCCGAGCAAACGGTTCAAACGTGACTTGGGTGGCATTCCCTTTTGTTTGGTTGCTTGGACTTCCTCGGGTAGTTTTGCTGCGGCTCCTAGATCGGACAACCTTTGCTTTGCTTGAGCAATAGCGAGGTCCAAATTTGCTTTTCGTGAACTCACTTGGCCCCCTCCCGTTCTTTCCGAAGACGCTCGAGGTCTTCAAGTTCCCACGAACTCAAATTATCTTCCATTGCTGGCGGTGCTTGAGCCTTGGATGCTATTTCCCGTGGCATGTGTTTTGGCTTTGCATCTGAATTGATCCCGGGTCGTGCTAACAACGGTGTCAATGTCGTTGTTGCACCGATTGGTTGCCGGTTGTTGACGGCCGAAATTGGTCGCGGACCAGCCCCCAGCGATGGGAGATGATGGTGCTTTCCAGCAGAGGATTGCTGAGCTGCGGCTCCGAGTGAATCCTTGACTGAAGTGGTTGGTTGGAATGTCTTGTCCATTGCTGTTTGCTGCCTCGCGGCATAGGAGTCCAAGGATGAAGCGATCGCTGCTGGCCGGTTCACGGGGGTTCGATTGGGGAATTCCGGTGTGGCGACCGGGGTGTGTGCAGCAGCAGCAGCAGTCTGGATGCGGTGCTGGTTTGCAACCTGTTGTTCCGGACGCTTTTTCTTTCGGCGAAGGCGTTGAGCAGTGCGTGGCCCTCGGTGCTTGACAGGAGCATCGAGTTCAGGCTCCTCATGGGCTTGTTGTGGAGGTTCGTGCGCCTGCTCTGTGATCTCTGCCACTTCAATGACTTCGTGTTCGAATGTTTCGGCTGGTTCGGTGAGTTCAACATTTTGCTCAGCGTGAACGGCCCGTGGGGGTTCTGCTGCAACCGTTTCTTCAAGTGGTGCTGAGCGTTCCTCTTCAGTCCATGCTCGGACATGTTCACCAAGGGCTTCTGTGGCTTGTAAACGGTCCTCTTCACTTGCCATTTCATGACCGCCTGTCATTGATGTGCCCTCTGAAGTGGGCGTGGATGGCGCTGGTGAATGCTCCACTGCTCGTTGAAGTTGCTGTTCAATCCATGTGCGTTCCTCTTCGGTTGGTGGGGCGCACAGGGGATGGTCGAGGATCAGTTCTGGTTCAGTGAGCCAGTGTTCGATCTCACTTGGTTGAAGCTGAGAGAGGCAACGGTTCAAACGATGGCGCGGTTCCAGTTCAAAGGCGTTCATGTCTGCAGTCGTCAACAGCACATGGTCGTCCATTCGGACGCCGTCCACGACGTCTCGAAGGAAATCAATTGTGCGGGCATCACCGTTCAAGCCTGCAAGGTACTCAATGCCTTCAATGAGGACGACAGCCCGCATGTTTTCCCATAGGAATGCATCCACTTTCGTCCGCACGCTTTCCAATGTTGGTTCGATCGCCCGGGGGTGATCTCCAGTTGAAAGCCAATGGCATGCAGCGACTGGCAACTGATGTTCAACGCTGAGCGAATCCACATCATGGCGCGAGATGACGAGGATTGGACGGCCATGGTTGGCTAGATGACCTGCGAGGGTGAACAGCATCGACGGGTCGTGGGCGTCGAGTAAAAACGCATCACCGGGGCGAATCATTCGTTCCATCCCCTCATGGCGTTGCAGATAGGCTCGGCTTCTTTGACGCACTGCCTCAGGTGCTTCAACCGTCACTTCGAGTTCCGGCAACCGTTCTTCTCTCCTCCAACTTCCTGGTCGGAGTTGAACGTTTGACCACCATCGTTCACGATCTTTAGTTGAGGGTTCAACCGTTTCGAGATGCAAGAAGGCATTCGGATGGAGGGTCGAGACTCGCTGTGCATCAGGCATGGGCAATTCATGGACTGCGAGCAGTGTTTCGAGGGGGAGTGCATCGTTCTCAATTTCCAACAAGGCTTCGAGTCCAAACAGAAGAGCCTCGCTTTCGTGAATGGCTAATGTTGGGTGCCCTTCAATGAACAAAATATGTCCGACTCTGGGCATGGCCTCTTTCGGCTTCCGCTCAGTCCTGATGTATCCCGTGGTGGATAATTTGGTCATGTCAGTGGATAAAATCCGGAGGGCATCGCGGTCGCCACGGCGGATTTCCGTGACGTCTCCCTGCGGTAATTCGACCATTTTCCAACACCCCTTTGGGGTGTAACCCTGCTGAAGTGTTCTTGAAGGGTCCGCATGATTTCACTCGACCATAGCCGTTTCAAGCATGAAGCCATAGGACCATCATGGCCGGGGGTGAAACACATCATGGGATTGAACCATTGGTCGGTGATGAATTGAACCTCTGGATTGCAGGTCTCGAGGATTTTGATGCTCGACGCTATTGGCATGCTCATGAAGATTGGGAGGATTTGTGGAATGCTCACAAACGGAGAGGTGCTCCTCCATCTGAGGTGCTGTTTGTCCAGGGTATGATCCAAACAGCAGCCTTGCTGCTCAACCATGAACGCCAGAAGATTCGTGGCGTCAAGAACCTCACCATCAAAGTCAACGACAAACTTTCTTCTTGGTCGTGCGTCTGGGGCATCGATATTGCAGCCCATGTCGAAGCAATGAACCTCTTTGGTTCAGATGCAGGTGTTTGGGCCTTGAATGCCCAGTCCTATGACTTGCCACGCTGTGAGCGTGAAGTTCAAAGTTAACCGCATCGAGGTGGACACATGGTCGGGGAGGTCGGAAGTCTACCATCGGGGATGCGCCGATTCAATCAGCTCCCTCTTGCTCGACCTTTCATCCTCCGCTTCGTTGCTGCTTCTGCTGGAGTTCTTGCAGTTGTTCTCTTCCTGTCTTGGTTCCTTGTAGCGCTCACCGGGGTGGCTTTCATTGGATTTTTGCTCCTTGTCGGTGGAGGTGTCCTCCTCTGGACCTTGTACCAATCAGCAAGCATGCTCCATGTGCCATTAGCAGTGGACATGAACCACCCGTTCATGGATGAAGAGCCAATTGGAAAAACCGTGCTTATGGCACGAATGTCAGATGGAGCCTGGACCGAATTAGGTAGCGGGCGTGTTCGCCTTGCAGAAGATGAGTTGCTCGGTGGTTCCTGCCTGGTTCGTGACGACGAGAATTATACTCGCATCGGCCACTTTAGTCATCATATCTTTCAGCACAAGGGCATCAAGAAGCAAGTCGTGATTTTGAATCAAGCGATTGCCCTCCGAGACTTGGTGAACGGAGCAGAAGACCCCATTGAATCAGCGCGCGAACGAGAAGAAATGGATACGGGTTTACTGGATCGTTCGTGGTTCGAAGAAGAAAAGACAATCGAAATCGAACCGGATGGTTTGTTGAGCAAATTCCGCGGCGAATAAACGAGGCATTGACCTTGAATCGACCCCCATCTTCAAAACCACCAAGCACGACCCGAAGGTGTGACTACTTCGAAAAGATGGGGGCAGCAGCTCGAGCAATTGAGCCTTGGTGAGCAAGAAACATTGCTTGGAACTTCCCTTTCACGACGTTTTACCGCTCTCCCACTCTGGCTGTCTCATCCTGCTAACATTGGAGCCTTCTATGGCTTGCTTATTTCTTTGGCTTTATTGATGCCTTACCGTTTTGCAGGCGAGGACAACAACGCTTGGCTGGCCAATTGGATCTTCCATGCAGCGCTCTTGATGGTGGCATGTTTGGTTCTTGGATTCTTGTCCTTGCTGATGATTCGCTGGTCGAAGCGGTTTCCAATGGCGCCTCCACGAATTCTTCTCTATCCTATGCCGTTTGTTGGCTTGGCCCTTCTCACGCTGGCACGTACCGACATGTTCGAAGCACCAATGAGCCTTGTTTGGTTGCTTCTTTTGCTCCCCGGACCGCTTTATGTCCACCTCTCCTGGGCGCCACGATGGCGTTTGTTGTGCATGCTTGAAGACGGTGCTGACCCGTTCATGGGAATGGAATCAAAAGACTCTGAGCCAAACGAAGATGCTGCAACTCTTGCTGGTGATGACGAAGATTTGCTCTCCGTGGTTGAAGAATACGCTGAAGAGTAAATCAGATCAGACCAAGGCTTGGTCCGACCTTTTCGAACAATCGCAACACTTCATCGAGGTCGTCGCGTGACAATCCTGCTGACATCTGTGTGCGGATTCGGGCCTTCTCCCTTGCAACCATCGGAAACACGATCGCACCAGCCATGACACCTTCCTCTCCGAGGGCCTTTGTCATTGCTTTTGCTACGCTCGACTCGCCACACATCACGGGGATGATTGGCGTGACCGAGGCACCAGTATCAAATCCGAGCGATTGCAACTCTTTGCGGAAATAATTGGTGTTTTCCCAGAGTTTGGCGTGATGCTGAGGTTCGTCCATAAGAACCTCAATCGCAGCTTTCTGTGCTGCTGCTACACCGGGTGGTTGCGAACCTGAGAGCAACCATGAGCGTGAATGATTCAATGCATGTGTTCGCGTCATTTCAGTTCCCGCGAGAATGCCACCTTGCACACCAAGCGCTTTGGAAAACGATCCGGTTTCAAAGTCGACCTTTCCTTGAAGATTGAATTGAGCAACAATGCCTGCTCCTTTCTCACCAAGAACGCCTTCACCATGACAATCGTCAACGTAAACCATGGCTCCATACTCTTCGGCCAAGGCAGTCACTTGATCAAGTGGGGCAATATCCCCATCCATCGAAAACACACCATCGGTAATGATCAGCTTACGGCTTGCGTCTTCATGCGCCTTCAACACGGCTTCCAATTCGCCCATGTCGTTGTGAGCATAGACGCCACGGCTGGCTTTGGTCAAGCGGACACCATCGATGATGGAGCCGTGATTCAATGAATCACTGATGATGACATCTTGTGGCCCAGTGACGAGGGTAGGAATCAAGCCCACGTTGACTGTGTAACCTGCAGAATAAATGAGGGATGCTTCCACACCTTTGAATTCAGCAACCTTTCGTTCTGCTTCAAGATGAATGTCCATGGTACCAGCGATCGCCCGTACGCTGCCGCTGCCTGCTCCGTACTTTTCTGTTGCATCAAGCATCGCTTGCTTGACCTTTGGGTGGGTTGTAAGATTGAGGTAGTTATTCGCTGAGAGCATGATGGTGGGCTTCCCGTCCATCCTGCATCGTGGCTGGTTTGGACTTTCGAGGGTGGGAGGTTCCCACAACAACGATTTGTCTGCGAGTTCATCGTAACGGGCTTTCATCCAAGACATATCACCGGGCATAACATCGCCTCCATTTGACGGGAGGGCACGCACGTTGATGTTCCTTTGGGCGGTTCGTGCTCAATCTGTACATCGGCTTCGACCATGCACCTCAAAAAGGAGGCGTTCGTCGCCGCTTCATGGAGTTGGGCGGCGAAGTCAGCAGCGGGCTCGGTCGCGCTCATGTCTTCATGGCACAACCGCATTACCAAGAGCAATTCCGAGCATTGCTTGGAAAAACCGCTTGGCCGGGAACACTCAATGTGAACGTGACAGGTACGGATTTGGTAGATTACATTGCGTTGCGCAAAAAATCTGGCATCGATACCTTGGATGCATCAGATGAAGACCGTTCTTTGGCCTTGGATGTCGATGTGTCCCCGTATGAGGCAAACCGTATTCGGGGTTTCCTTCGTGATGGGGTTTCCTTTGGTGGAGCAACAGCCTACAAAGCCCTATTTATGACCGATTCTGGAACAATTCCATGCGCAGTGCTGATTCCTGACCTGACCCGTCACATCGATGTGGTCGAGATCATTGCAGGTGCTTGCCTACGTGAAATGTTCAATCTTGAAGACGGCGCAGTCGTCCGAATTGAACTGGACTGAGCCTCAACGGTGCCGTACGATTGGCAATTCGCCTAGGCGGGCCCATTCATTGTGAAGGATGCTTTTTTGTTCATGGCGAGCGGCTTCACGCCATCGTTTCCGCATGGTCCGTTCTACGGCGGGACCTTCCGGCGGCTTAGAAAAACATTGAATCTCAACAGGCTCTGTGTCAAGGGGCATCGATGGCCAATGAACGCCCCAGAGGATCAACCAATCTGCTGGTGCCACACCGAAGTCGACTTCTATCTCAGGAGAATCGATTGCTTGTTGCACTTCTTCAGGGCTCACTTCTCCAATGCACATTCGATGAAGCGCCATTGCGGTTCGACGGACTTGATTCCAAAGGAAGGCCTTACCAACGATTTCGAAGCCAACAACTCGGCCAGCGACCACCCACGGTTCACATGAAAGGATGGTGCGCATTGGGTTCTTGCCTTCTTCGAGTCGAGCGAAATTGCGGGCATCATAGGTGCCAACAAACATCTGCAACCATTCATTGAAGGCTTCACCTGGGTGTTTCCAAAATTCAATTCCTTCCAGACGGTACCGGTAGACGCGATGTTCAGCCATCCTGGGGTTCCATGATTCATCCACTTCAGTCACATCGAGGAAAGCGATGTCCTTTGGTAGCCGATCATCGAGGGCCCGAATCATTTTGCGTGGTGTCAGGACTTCCCATAACTCACGTTTGATGCGCACAACGCCTCCATTGACACGCACGTGAACGCCAGCATCGGTTCGACTTGAGAGCACCAAGTTGTGTTCTTCTTCGTTCTTGTCCAGCCACTTCAGGTTCTGAAAGACCCGAACCAATTCACCTTGCACGGTTTTGACATCAGGTTGGATTTGACTGCCGTGATAAGCATCGCCGAGGTAGCCGATGCGGAAAGCAAGACGAACGGTAGGTCCGTTCGTCATTGGTTCACCTCACTCTTCTTTGCTGAGCATCTCGATGGCTTCCTCTGGGGAATAACCAAGACCGCCAACAGCCCAAATGAGGGCTTGCTTAATCCATGGTTGAACCATTGGATTCTTTTTGGAAGGGTCCATAACTTCGATTGCATCGACAATGCTCCTGCTTGCGTTGAAGAGGATCTCGTCGGTAGGGATGTCGTTGAGTTCAAGTTTCTTGGCGTATCGCTGGAATTCCTTCACTGCGACTGGAATTCGGCGGCACTCGAGAGCAAAGCTTGCGAAATCAGCAATGTATTCTTCGTTTTCCTCATCGAGTTGCATTGCTTTCTTGTAAGCCATCATGATTTTTCCACCGGGGATCACGTCGTCTTGAGCGTCCATGTTTTTCATGTTCGCAAACTCGGCGTACATGTGGTGAACTTGCGCGTTGGTCTTGTGGGTAGCCATCTTTGCGTCTAAGTCTGCAAGTGCGCCGTCAAGGTCGCCACTGCGTAGCATTTCAATCGGTTGTTGGAGGAGTTCGTCGTCGCTCATGTGCATCGCCTGTTCCATGCCGGTGCGTTCAGACTTTTCAATCACTCGTTCGAGCGGCTTGAGTTTAATCCTTGGATGCGGTCTCAGTAATTGTCTTTTTCAAATCACTGAGGAGGTGGGATTGGCTGTTTTTCTTGTGCATTTCATTCAACAAGCCCTTCGCCTTTTCCCACTTGCGAATGTTGTACATGCAGTGCTTTGGATCGGGACGAATGGTGCGAATGGTTCGCTGGTAGGTCATCAGCCCAACGACGGTGCGGATCAAGCCTTTACCTGCTTTTCCAGCTGCTGAGTCACCGGGTTTTTCAGTCGTACCGGGGATGCTGTGGTTGATCACAGGGACGTTTGATTCCTCAACGATGCCGACGCCAGAATCGGTGAGGACCGTGACGGTTGCGAAGCCAAGAAGGGTGCCAGAGGGGGAACGCTCGACCACAACTTCTGAGATGCGATCGAATAGAATTCTGCGGTGGGACCTCGAAAGTAAGAAACTGTGTTCGAAAATGATGGCATCGCTTGTGATGGCATAGTGGAAACTTCGTTGGTAATAGAACACCAATGCCATGTAGATGCTTACGAACGCTGGACCAGCGATAAGGGAGTTGTAATCAGGAAGGATTCCAAGCACACCTGAGCCGTCCATGAACAATCCAGTGACCCAATTGATCCCATCATCGAGCAGGAAAAGAGTCGGTGCAAGGGTGACGAGCAACAAACCGACGGTGACCCAACGGCCTGATGTTGAAACGTTCATCAATCGGTTCATCCAAGTGATGAACAGCATGACTGCTGTGAGTCCAGCCTCTCCACTCGTGTAGAACAGTGCCGATAGGAGACTGACGACGGGGTTTTCACTCTCAGTCCCGGGTTGGATCTCGAACAGCAAATGAACGGCCAACACCATGATTCCAAGGACGTAAAGGTTCAGGAAAGCAAATGTGCTTGGGCGCTTGGTAAGCAACACCTCTTCACCCGTGATCAAACGGAATTTCTTAGCTAATTTGGCTTGGTCTGAGGCATGTTTTGCTTCTTCAGCGGCCTTGTTGTCGACCTCTGGAGTTGGTTCAGGCGCCAGTTCAGTATCAGTGGATTCTTCGCTCATAGCAATCGCTCCGTTCTTTTGTGCGGCGGACAACCCAAATAAGACCTTGCCTTCATGCCTCGTTTAGATGCGGTGTCTTTGAGCAAAAGAGCCAGAGCGCACCTCAATGCAAGAGCCCCCAAGAATGTTCAGCGTTGCCACGGGCCCAAGCATAATCAGTTTCCTTCCGCACACCATGCTCATCTTTGATCCTCATGCGTTCAAGTTTGAGAGGGTATTCATTGTAGGTCAGGTGAGAAGTGATGCCCCCTCGTGTTGGTTGGTTGAAGGTCCAATGAGCACGTTCAATGGCCTGGACAGTGAGTTCAATCGTTGTCCGTCCGTTCCACATTTTTATGTTGAACAGCGGTAATGGGGCGCCGGGGAAGTGTCCATGTTCGCCTTCAGTACGGTCCGACCCTAGTTTTTCCACCGTGACTTTGGTGAACCGTTCGCTTCGCTTGTGTTTCCCATCATGGAACAGACCGCCCTGTGAGAGCCCGAGATGCCCAAAGTCCCGTCGTTTCCACGGTCGGTTATCGCGTGCAGTTACCGTAAACGAAAGGTGGGGTAGGAACCAATCAATGTAGGACCCATCGTCGAGATGGAGCACACCCCAGTACCAGGGTACCGAGGGTGCTTGAACCGCCACCTTTTGGAAATAAGCGGTTCCTTTGACTTCCTCACCGTCGAGTGTTCCAGCGGCTTTCGTTCCGTGGAGGCGGAGAATGTCATACCCCATGTTTGCCGCATAGGTGGCCGTGGCTTCCCTTGCTGTGGACATTGCCGTGTTCCATGGAGTGAGTTTGAGCCGCATCTCTTTGGGTACCTTTGGATGCTGTGCTTCTTCATCGGTCGTGAGGTTGAGCCAGAACTCACTGAGATCACTCTTGAGTCCCATGCTCAAATCTTCATCCAAAAGTGGAACCACTGCGCCTCCACCTTTTCCAGTTCCAACGTTGGCTCCAGGCCAGTTCGGATGGGTGTCAGGGAGGGCTACAATTCGGCAGATTCGCTTGATAACGGGCTCGTGCATTTGCGTTCCATCAAACCACCACGCACAGACCATTCCGTCGAGTGCCATGCCTTGATGTTCATCGAAACCCGGGCGCCCTTGAGGCATCCATGGGGTGCCATTCACTTCCACGAGCGGGTTGTCTTTTGTTGACCACAGCACCATCAATTGCCGGCCACTTGGTTTTCCGTCAGGATCCTCAAGCATCACCAGCCACCACCACCAATCCCATGTGAGATGATGCAGCGGCGGCCTGTTTTGCAAGCTCCACATGTTGGACAAATCGCCCGCAAAGGCGGTCATCTCTTCGCTCATTCAATTTCCTTCCCTTTGAAAATCGCTCCACCGATGAACCACAAAAATGCTCCTTGGATCAGCAAGACAACCGTGGCAATGACAGAAGAAACCAGGCCACTTGATCCGATTCCTGGTTTCGAATAGAAGAAGTCCAAGGCCAGCGCACTTGATTTGATGGCGCTAAAATCTTGCATGGAGTTTCCTTTGAGTAGGAAGAGGTCCATGTTAGGCCAAACCAAAACAGCGGCAGCGTCGACGATCATCAACGCCCAACCAATCACTGAGAACCTTAGGATCGCCGCTTCAGGTGCACCCATTGAAACCAAGCACATCCCAAGTTCCCATGCGGCAAATGGAATCGCCAAAACGATGCCGTAACGCCACATGACGCCCATGGTGCAGAACAACATCCCATAGACAAATGAAGCCATCATCGTTGCGAAAACAATCGCTAGCCAAACACCGAGGTCTTGGAATCGGAACACCCCCTCACCTGGTCCCATGAATCCGGAAATGGTTGCGAAGATCACCCCGAGCACGATGAAGTAAGGCCATACAATTCCGAGGTAGCCTAAAATTCGGTAGAGAAAAACTTCGGTTCTGGCAATCGGTTTTGCCAACATGTAATGCATCGTACCTGCAGACATTTCATCGCGAATCAGGCCCGTGGCCAAGAACAATGGCAGGAAAAGACCGAGCAGAAGGACAAAGCCCATTTTTCCAATGCCGAGCACGAACGCCATGTGCGTTGCTTCAGCAACGTATGCAGCATCGTCGGGGTCTTCATCGACGTTGAGGTCATACACAATTTCCCATTCACCAGTGTATCTGTTTTGAACCAGTAACACATCACATTCAATGTTGTTGTTGTTTCCATCTTTTCGGGAGGACGTGCCATCGTAGTTGTAGCAGTCCCCATCGTCATCGAAGCCGGTGGATTGCAGGTTTGAAGTGCCCTGTAAAGAGATGTCAAAGCCATCTTCATCGATGTAATTTGATGCAGGCTCGGGCTCGACAGGTGGGTCAAGGAGGCCAGGGTGTGAATCCGCCATGTAGGGGTCGGTTCCCAATTTCAATTCCTGACCATTGGGGTAACCATCGTTGTCGAAATCATAACTGTCGCCATCGTTGTCCACCGATTCAAAACCGGTTGCCATGACGTCGATGTAAATGAGCATCACCAAGGAAATAGCAACCAAGCCAACACCCAATACAACCCACGTCGAGACCTTTGTGCGGTATTGACGCATGGTGAATTCAGTCAGTGCGGCAGCCTTTCGGTCGAGCGAACGGTAAATTGTGTTGGGTTTTGCTTGCATCAAACACCACCTCCGCTCGTGAGGTAGCCCAAGATCGAAGCCAAATCATCGTCCGGGTTGTCAATGGTGTGAACGGTATGAGCGTGATCAACAATCACCTTGGGCAATTGGGCATGGATTGCTCCGAGGTTATGTGTCTGGATCGTCAGATTTTTTTGGTCTGGGAAAGAGATTCCCTGGACTCCATCCATGTCGATGACATCCTTTGCTAAGGCTTTGGCATCGTCTGCTTCGATGGTAATGCGGTGAGGTATTTGATCGAGCTTCTCTCGGATTGCATGTAAGTTGCCAAGTGCAAGCAGGC
>MDTF01004784.1_pt1 | contig 13738 bp, 12 predicted proteins | sample 811191 | NCBI WGS metagenome assembly MDTF01 (sample SAMN05326649, study PRJNA326480) | marine metagenome | isolation source: seawater | place: Southern Ocean | collected 2011
CGGCGGTGTGGTCTCATCTTTAGGAAAAGGTCTTTCTTCAGCTTCCTTAGCATACTTACTTCAATCAAGAGGTTTTAAAGTTCGTTTAAGAAAGTTAGATCCATATTTAAATGTGGATCCTGGAACAATGAGTCCTTTTCAACATGGAGAAGTTTTTGTTACGGATGATGGCGCTGAAACAGATTTAGACTTGGGTCATTACGAAAGGTTTTCAGGAATATCTGCAAAAAAATCTGATAATATAACAACGGGAAAAATTTATAGCGATGTTTTGAAAAAGGAACGAAAGGGAGGATACTTAGGAAAAACAGTTCAAGTTATTCCTCATATAACAGATCGTATTAAAGATTTTATAAAAAATGATACGGCAAAAGAAGATTTTGTGATTTGTGAAATTGGAGGAATAGTGGGGGATATTGAAAGCCTTCCTTTTATTGAAGCCATTAGGCAATTTTCAAATGATGTGGGTAAAAAAAATGCTTTATTTGTTCACTTAACTTTAGTTCCATACCTCAAGGCATCTGATGAAATTAAAACCAAACCTACACAGCATTCAGTAAAAGAACTTAGAAGCCTAGGTATTCAGCCAGATATTATTATTTGTAGATCTGAAAGACAGATACCTCTGGAACATAGAAAAAAAATATCATTGTTTTGTAACGTTGATATCAAAAACGTAATTCAAACTGTCGATGTTAAAACAATTTATGAAGCACCAATTAGCTTTAATAGGGAAAAATTAGATATACAGGTTCTTCTGTACTTTAAAATTAAATCAAAAAAGAAAGTAAACTTAAATCCTTGGAAGAAAATTACAAAGATTATTCTACACACTAAAAAATCTATCAACATTGCTATTATTGGTAAATATGTTGATCTCAAAGATGCTTATAAGTCTTTAGATGAAGCTTTAACGCATGGTGGTATCAAAAATAATTTAAAAGTGAATTTAATTAGAATTGACTCTGAAAATTTAAAAACATTTGAAATTAAAAAAAAATTAAAAGGAGTGTCTGGAATTTTAATACCGGGTGGATTTGGTAAAAGAGGAACTGAAGGAAAAATTGAAGCAATTAAATATGCTAGAGAAAAAAAAATCCCTTTTCTTGGAATCTGTTTTGGTATGCAAATGGCAATTATTGAATTTGCTAGAAATATTCTAAAGATTAAAAAAGCTACTTCGAGCGAATTTGGCACGAGTGGTGTTCCAATTATTGGTTTAATCACAGAATGGAATAAAAATGGTAAATTAATTAAAGGAACAGATAAAAATCTTGGTGGTACAATGAGACTTGGAATATATGCTGCTAAATTAAAAGAAAATTCTCTGATTAAAAAAATTTATAAATCAAAAATTATTCATGAAAGACATAGACATAGATATGAAGTTAATATTAGTTATAAAGATGAATTTGAAAAAAATAGTATGATTTTCTCAGGATTATCACCAGATAATAAATTACCTGAGATAATTGAGTTGAAAAACCACCCTTGGTTTGTAGCTGTTCAGTTTCACCCAGAATTTAAATCTAGACCTTTGGTACCACATCCTTTATTCTGTTCATTTATCAAAGCTGCTAAAAATCATAAATGACAAATATAAAAGTAAATTGTGGAAATATAGAAATTTCAAATAACAATAAAATTTGTATTATCGCAGGACCATGTCAACTTGAGACTGAACAGCATGCAATGGATATGGCTGGTAAGATTAAAGAAATTACCTCCAAGTTTAATATGGGTTTTATTTATAAAACTTCTTTTGATAAAGCTAATAGAACAAGTTTAAAAGGGAAAAGAGGAGCTGGCATTGATCAATCTTTGCCAATATTTGATAAAATAAAAAAAGAACTAAATGTTCCAATATTAACTGATATTCATAATGCGGAACAATGCTCAATTGTAGCAAGCCATGCTGATGTATTGCAAATTCCAGCTTTTTTGTGCAGACAAACAGATTTACTTATTGCTGCTGCTAAAACAGGAAAAATTATCAATGTTAAAAAAGGACAATTCCTTGCTCCTTGGGACATGATAAATGTTACAAAGAAAATTGCAGATTCTGGAAACTCTAATATTTTAGTCACAGAAAGAGGGGCATGCTTTGGTTATAATACTTTGGTATCTGACATGAGATCATTACCCATAATGGCAAAAAATGGTTACCCAGTTATTTTTGATGCAACACATTCTGTACAACAACCAGGTGGGTTGGGTGAAACGAGTGGTGGACAGAGAGAATTTGTAGAATATTTAGCTAGAGCTGCAGTTGCCGTCGGTGTAGCAGGTGTTTTTATTGAAACACATCAAGATCCGGATAACGCACCATCTGATGGCCCTAACATGGTTCCATTAGAAAAGTTGGAAAAATTATTATCTCAACTATTTGAAATTGATAATTTAATTAAAAAATAAATGAGCAAAATTTTAAAGATAAAAGCTCGTCAAGTTTTTGACAGTAGGGGGAATCCTACCATTGAAGCAGAGGTATACTCTAAAAATATAAGCGCCTCGGCAATTTGTCCATCAGGAGCATCAACAGGCACTTATGAAGCATATGAAAGAAGAGATAAGAGTAATAAAAAATATTTAGGCAAAAGTGTTTTTAATGCAGTCAACTTAGTTAACACAAAAATTTCAAAAAAACTTAGAGATATAAATGTTCATGACCAAGTACGCATTGATACAATATTGATTAATCTTGATGGTACAAAACAAAAGACAAGCCTTGGTGCAAATGCAATGTTAGCTGTATCAATGGCTGTAAAAAAGCTTTCTGCAAGAATTAAAAAAATACCTCTTTATAAAAATTTTTTAATAAAAAATAATTTTAAATTACCTTATCCATTAATGAATGTTATTAATGGTGGTGCTCACGCTAACAACGGATTAAGAATTCAAGAGTTTATGATTAGACCTGATAGTGCTAAAAGCTTTTCTGAAGCCATGAGAATTTGTTTTATCGTAATTAATAATTTAAGAGAGATAATTGAAAGAAAAGGTTTATCAACATCAGTTGGTGATGAAGGTGGTTTTGCACCAATGATCAATAATAATGATCAAGCATTAGATTTAATAGTTACTGCAATTAAAAATGCAGGTTTAAAAAATGGTAAAGATGTATCAATTTGTCTAGATGTCGCTGCAAATGAATTGTACAAAAATAAAAAGTATTCAATTCATTCAAAAAATTATACCTCAATTGATCAATCGATAAAAGAATATCAAAAAATAATTAACAAATATAAGATTAAATCAATTGAAGATCCATTTGCAGAAAATGACTGGTTTGCTTGGAATAAAATTATGAAATCTATTAAGAATGTTCAAATTGTTGGTGACGATCTTTATGTCACAAACTTAGAAAGGCTTAAAAAAGGTTTTTTAAATAATTCTTCCAACTCAATATTGATTAAACTTAACCAGATAGGAACTGTTTCTGAAACACTTGAGGTTATTAAGTTTGCTCAAATTATTGGATATAAAACAATTATTTCTCATAGATCGGGTGATAGTGAAGATACTTTTATTGCTGATCTTGCAGTTGGAACAAATTCAAACCAAATCAAAACTGGTTCTTTAGCTAGATCAGAAAGAGTTGCTAAATATAACCAATTACTTCGTATAGAAGAAGAGCTTGGGAAAAAAGCCAAAATGAATAAAATCTGTTAATGTTTGGTAAAATAAAAAAAAATTATTTTTTATTAGTAATTACTTTTTTAATTCTTTATTTCTTGTTTAATCTTTTAAATGGAGAAAGAGGTCTTTTTTCGTATTTTAAAAAAGAAGAAATCTTAATTACACTACAGAATGAAGAAATAGACCTAATTAGTAAAATCAAAGATCTAAAGTTAAAAAATTCTCTATTGAGTGATAAGTTAGATCTTGATTATGTTGAGATACTGATAAGAGAAAAGTTTTTATTTGGCAAAGAGGGAGAGACCCTTTATATAATTAAAAAGAATGACAATTAAACCAAGACATCCAGAAAAAGTAAATAAGCCAATTAATCCAATCAAAAAAAAACCAGAGTGGATAAGATCTAAATTAACAAATAGTAAAGAATTTTTTTTAACTAAAACAATTGTTAATCAAAATAATTTAGTTACAGTTTGTCAGGAAGCTAATTGCCCAAATATTGCAGAGTGTTGGAGTAAACGTCATGCTACATTTATGATTATGGGGGATACTTGTACAAGAGCATGTGCTTTTTGTGACGTTAAAACTGGAAAACCTGAAAATTTAGATCCATTAGAAGCTTATAAAATCTCGAATGCTGTTCACAAACTCAATCTTAAACATGTTGTTATAACTTCAGTTGACAGAGATGACTTAGAAGATGGAGGTTCTAATCACTTCTTTGATGTAATTACAGCTACAAGAAAAAAAAACCCTCAAACATCAATAGAAGTTTTAACCCCAGATTTTTTAAGAAAAGGAGAGTCTTATAAAAAAATTTTAGAAGCGGATTTAGATGTTTTCAACCATAACATTGAAACAGTTCCAAGACTTTATTTAAAAGTAAGACCAGGTGCGAGATATTTTGGTTCTTTAGAACTTCTAAAAAATGTAAAAAAAATTAATAAAAAAGTTTTTACTAAATCAGGCTTAATGGTTGGCTTAGGGGAAAATAAAGATGAATTAATTCAGGTGATGGATGACTTAAGGTCAGCTGATGTAGATTTTTTAACAATGGGCCAATACTTACAACCTTCTACAAAACATCACCCTTTAGAAAAATATTATCATCCAGATGAATTTAAAGATTTAGAAAATATTGCAAAATCTAAAGGTTTCTTATTAGTTTCATCCTCACCATTAACTAGATCATCTTATCATGCTGATGAAGACTTTGCTCGATTACAAAAAAATAGATTAGAAAAATATAATGCCCAAAGCATCAGTTAAGAGATTAATTGAATGCAATAAAGAACAGCTAGTTGATCTTGTTCTAGATATTGAAAATTACCCTAAGTTCATACCTTATTGTTTGGATGCAAAAATTTATGAAAAAAAAGAAGAAAGAAACTTGATTTTTATAATTGCAGAACTAACAATTGGTAAAGGTCCTTTTAAAGCAACCTATAAAAGTCATGTTAAATTTGATAAAAACACAGATACAATTCAAGTAACCAATATCGAAGGACCACTTAAATATTTAGAAAATAAATGGTTTTTTCTTGAGAAAGATAGCTTTACAGAAATATCTTTTGATATTGATTTTGAAATTGAAAATAAATTTTTAAATACTGTAATGAGCAAATCTTTTCAGTATGGTTTGGATAAAATAGCTGACTCTTTTCAAAAAAGAGCTAATGACTTATTTAAGGGGTAGTTAAATCATTAAACAGTCATATGTGCAGAAAGATAAATTATTTCTGCAGACTTAACAAAAAATAACAATCATAAAAACATTGACTTGGTGTGTTACTGCTAGTTCAACAACTTTTATTATAGCCTGGATATTAACAGGTGACTTATTGATAGGTGTATCTATAGGCAGTATTGAAGCTATAGCTAAAATTTTTCTATACTATTTTCATGAAAGAATATGGAATAAAATAATCTGGACTAAAAGTTAGATAATTTTATTAATTGCATTCAATGAAGTGATAACAGTAGCTTTTTGAATCGCTAATCTATTTTTGTTTTTAAATAGATTTTCTTTAATTATTATTTTATTTCCTTTTTTAATACCAATATATACCAAACCTACAGGTTTTAATTTTGTACCACCGTTAGGACCGGCAATACCAGTAATTGACACTGATATGTTTGCATTGCTTATTTTGCTTAAATTTTTAACCATTGATAGGCAGCATTCTTTGCTGACTGCTCCATATTTGCTAAGAATTTTCTTAGGCACCTTAAGAATATTTATTTTAGTTTCATTTGAATAAGTTATTAAGCCCAAATTAAATATTTTAGATGATCCACTTATAGAAGTTATTTTACTTGATAACAATCCACCTGTACAAGATTCTGCAAAAGAAATTTTAATTTTTTTTTTTATTAATTTTTGAACAACTTTATTAGTTAAATTTTCCATTATAAAACATAACTTTTAATAATCATGAAACATATAAGAGTTAGCACGACATAAAATCCAGCACAAATATCATCCATAATTACGCCAAAGCTATTTTTAAAGTTTTTGTCAAAAAAGCTAACTGGAAAAGGTTTCATAATATCAAAATATCTAAAAAGAATAAAAAATAAGGAATAGTAGACAATAGCTTCACTAGCATCTTTTGCGGTCCCATGGGATATTTCATAAAGGTATATTGGTATCGATTGACCTAAAAATTCATCAATGATTATTTCACTGGGATCTTTATTTTCACTATTTTCTATGTGACTTGAAACGGCATAAAATGAGTAAATGAATATTATTAACAATCCTATTAAAATTACATTTGGCGAAACACTTATTTGGTGAAATAAATAATAAAGAATAATTGTAGTTACTAAAGATCCAAAGGTTCCGGGCATAAACTTAATTTTACCTAAACCAAACATTGTAACAAATAAGGAATTGAAAGTTTTAATCATTTTTAATTACCGAGACAATCACTTCACAAGCTATAGCTTTTTCTTTTCCAATTATACCTAATTTTTCAGTTGTTTTGCCCTTTATATTTATTTGAGATGATGAAATTTTACATATTTTTGAAATACAATTTGCAATTTGTTTTTTATATTTTTGAATTTTAGGTTTTTGAGTAATGATATTAATATCAAGATTGTTAATTACATACCCATTAGCTTCAGTTTGTTTGATTATTTTATTTAAAAGAATTGTTGATCTAATGTTCTTAAATTTTCTATCCTTATCTGAAAATTTTTCACCAATATCACCCATAGAGCAGGCACCAAGAATTGCATCTGTCACAGCATGTAAAACTGGATCACCATCTGAATGACCCAATGTACCAAGTGGAGAGGGTATCTTAATTCCACCTAAATAAAGTTTTTTATTTGGTATTAATCTATGGACATCAAACCCTAATCCATATTTGGTTAAATTATTAAATTTAATATCAGAATTTATTGTAATTTTATTATTATTAGCTTCACCTTTAATAATTTTAATTTTTTTACCAGCTTTTACAAATAAGTTTGCATCATCAGTAACTTCAATACCTTTATTATTTTGAAGGGCATATAATTCCTTATAATTAAATGCTTGAGGAGTTTGAATTAAATAAATATTTTCTCTTTTTAAATTCACAACGTTATTCGAAATTTTTTGTTTAATTGAATCCGGCGTTTGAATTGCTGGAATAACACAATTGAACAATTTTAGATTCATACTCAACTTATCTAAGAGTTTTATAGAAAAATTTGGCCTTGCAGCATCATGAATCATTACATTTTTAATATTATATTTTCTAATACTTTTTAAAGCCTTGAAGGCTGATTCTGCTCTAGTTTTTCCACCATTAATAATTTTAATATTTTTAATTTTGAGTTTTTTTATAAAGCTTTTATGCTTTTTATTAACAACCAAGACTATTTTGCTAAATTTTTTATAACTTTTAGCTTTATCAATAGAGTGAAGCAATAAGGGTTTTCCTTTATATAGATAATATGGCTTTGGTATTTTTAAATTAAATCTTTTACTTTCCCCACCGGCTAGTATTATAAAACAATTATTCATGATAAAAATATTTATTAATCTATTTATCTCATAATGATCAATTTTATCAAAAAAAATATATTTATAACTTTAATTTTTATAATTACATTATCGTTAGGTTTTCTTACCTTTTTGACATTTATTGATAAGAGCTTTGTTAAACTAAGCGATCAAAGCCTACAGGTACTTTTAATTGTTAATATATGTTTATTAGTAATTCTTTTTTTAACTATTTTTATTGAAGTTAAAAACTCATTAAAAATCGATATTGATATAAGCGGATCTAGAGCTAATAGGAAATATATTACTTTTTTTGCTTTATTTACTTTAGCACCATCAATATTAATTTCTTTGTTCTCATTATTCTTATTAACTTTTGCTTTAGACAAATATTTAGATAAAAAAGTTACAACAGCTGTTAATAATTCACTAGAAATTGCTAAAAGTTATACCGAGGAGGTAAGAAAAAAAACACAATCTGAAATTATATTAATTGCATTTGATTTAAACAAGAGTGTAAATTTTTTAAATACAAACATTAATCAATTTAAGAGTTTTCTAAATACGCAAAAACTAATTAGAGGAATGGACGAGGTTCATATTATTAATGAAAATGGAGATCTTTATTTAACAACACTTGTAGATACAACCAAATATCGACCACCATTATCTGAAGCTTTAGAAATGGTTTCCAATGATAAACGCCCACTTAAAATTATTAATGCTTATAAAAATCAATCAGCTTCTATTATCAGACTTGAAGGTTTTGATGGAAAATTTTTATATATAGTAAAATATTTAGATAAAAAAATATCTCAATATCTTATAGAATCTCAAGAAGCAGTTAATTTTTATTACACAGTTTTAAATAAACAAACAGGTATTAAAATTTCTTTTGTTTTTATTTATTTAGTTTTAGTCTCACTACTATTATTTTTATCAATATCAATTGCCATAAGGTTTTCTTCTAGATTTTTTAGATCAATCAATAATTTGATTATTGCTTCTTCAAATATAGGAAAAGGAAATTTAAATATTAAAGTTCCCGAAATTAAAGCAGACAAAGATATGGAAATTTTAAATAGGAATTTTAATTCAATGATTGATCAGTTAAAAACTCAACAAGAAAAACTATTAATCAATGAACGCCATGAAGCTTGGGAAAATTTAGCAAGAAAATTAGCTCATGAAATTAAGAATCCTTTAACACCAATCCAGTTAACAATAGATAGATTAAAAAGTAAGTATTCAGAAAAATTAGAAAATGATGAAAAAGAAGATTTTATTAAGAATTTAAAAATTATAGACAAACAAATTAAACAAATAGAAAATTTAGTTAATGAATTTTCTGATTTTGCTAGAATGCCCAAACCAATCTTAAAAAATAATAATCTTATAATTATAATAAAAGACAATATAGATTTATTAAAAGAATTAGACAAAAATACCGAAATTAACTTTAAACATAAACAGAATAAAATTATGCTTATCTCTGATAATGAACAATTGAGTAGAGTTTTTCTTAATCTAATTAAAAATTCTATAGAAAGCATTAGTGAAAAAAAAGAAGATACCCCCAACTTTCATGGGAAAATTGATATAATTATAGATGGTAATGATGATTATATTGAATTTAATATTATTGATAATGGTATAGGATTTGATGCTTTAGAAAGTAACATTAAAAATATTTTGAATCCTTATTTTACAACAAAAAAAGAAGGAACTGGCTTGGGTTTAGCAATTGTTAATAAGATAATTAATGATCATAATGGTTCAATTGATTTTGTACCTATCATGGACGGCGCAAAGATAAAGATTAAATTTATTAAAAAATGAGTACAGAAATACTAATTATTGATGACAACGCAGATATTAGAAATATTATTAATGATTTAATTAGGGATGCTGGATACAAGACCAGACTTGCTGCAAATTACAATCAGGCTTTAACAGAAATTGATAAAAAACTTCCAGATGTTGCGATCATTGATGTAAAACTAGATAAAGGTGATAACGATGGTTTAGAATTATTATCCCACATTAAAACTAAAGATAAAGATATTCCAGTAATTATTATCACTGGACATGCAAATGTAGAAATGGCAATTAAAGCACTTAAAGCGGGTGCATTTGAATTTATTGAAAAACCATTTAATCAAGAACGATTATTAAATTTTATCAATCGTGCAGTTGAAAATATACATTTAAAGAACAAAAACAAAGAATTTGAAGATAAACTTTTTTATTCTTATGATTTAATCGGTAATAGCAAAAATATTCAAAATATCAAAGAAGAAATAGAAAAAATCTCAATTTCTGAAAGCAGAATATTTATTAACGGTCCAACTGGTTCGGGTAAAGAATTGATAGCAAGAAAAATACACAAACAATCAAAACGTCAAAAAGCAGTATTTAAAATTCTTAATGGTGCTTTATTAGATATTAAAAAATATGAACTAGAATTATTTGGTGAAGAAAAAAATAATGGAGCGATTTCATATGGTGCACTAGAAAAAGCTAGCGGTGGAACTCTTTTAATTGATGAAATATCTGAAGTACCTCTTGAGACACAGTCTAAAATCCTGCGTGTTCTAATAGATCAAAAATTTAAAAGAATTAACGGTGATCATGATATTAATGTAAATGTTAGAATTATTTGTTCTTCAAGCAAGAATATAAAAAAAGAAATAGAATTAGGAAATTTCAGGGAAGATCTTTATCATAGATTAAATGTTTTTGAAATTAATGTAGAACCGCTTAAAAAAAGAATTTCTGACATTCCTCTTTTGGTAGAGTATTTTTCAAAAAAAATTTCATTAAATTATAATATTGAAAAACTGAACATAGACTTAAATAACAGTTATTTACTTAATTATGAATGGCCGGGAAATGTTAGGGAGTTAAGAAATTTAATTGAAAGAATTGCAATATTATCTCCAGACACAAGTGATAAAATTTCAAATATCATTAAAGAATCCTTGAAAACACCAGATATAAATAAATTACCACTAGAAAACTCTTTATCTGTGCCATTAAAAGAAGCTAGAGAAAACTTTGAAAAAGAGTATTTAACTACTCAGTTGAAAAAATTTAATGGCAATATATCTAAAACTGCTGATTTTATTGGCATGGAGAGGTCAGCATTGCATAGAAAGCTTAAAGGCCTGGGTATCAAGGAATTAAACTAAATGAACATTATTATTTGTGGAGCAGGAAGAGTCGGTTTTACTATTGCAAAGCTCCTTAGTGAACAAGGTCACTCTATTACTGTAATAGATCAATCCAGTGAAGATATTCAAAAAATTGATGATATTCTTGACGTAAGAGCGATTGTTGGGAAAGCAACATATCCATCTATTCTTGAAAAAGCAGACGCATCTGAAGCAGACATGATTATAGCAGTCACCCGTAATGATGAAATAAACATGCTCATATGTCAAATCGCATTTTCAATATTTAATGTTCAAAAAAAAATAGCAAGAATAAGATCTCAAGATTATTTAAATCCTAAATTTACAAAAGTTTACAACAAGGAAAATCTACCAATAGATGTTATAATTTCACCTGAAATTGAAATAGCAAAATCATTACAAAGAAAATTAGAAGCACCTGGAGCATTAGATAATATTCCATTCGCAAAAAACAAAATTAGATTACTTGAAGTATTAATTAACAATAAATGTCCTCTAATTAATATTAAACTTAATGAACTAACTAAAAAATTTCCAATGTTAAATGCAAACATTATAGGAGTTATTAGAAATGATAAATTTGTAGTTTTAAAAAAAAATGATGTAATATTGAAAGAAGATAAAGCATATATAGCAATTAAAGCTTCTCAAATGCAGGAAACATTAAGTGCTTTCGGACATAACGAAAAAATTTCAAATAAAATTTTAATAATTGGTGGTGGAAACATAGGTTTTAATCTTGCTAAAAACCTCGAAGAAACATTTGAATCAGCAAGAGTTAAGATCATTGAAAAAAACAAAGAAAGAGCCGAATATATTGCAAACCAACTCAACAATACAATAATTATTAACGGTGATGGACTTGATGAAGAAGTTTTATTAGAAGCTAACTTAGATGAGGTTGAAACTGTATTGGCTCTTACAAATGATGATGAGGATAATTTGATGGTAAGTGTATTGGTTGAAAAGTTTACAAAAGATAAGGATGATTTAAATGACAAAAGAACTATGGCTTTAATAAATAAACCTAACTATTCTTTGTTACAGTCATCACTGAAAATTGATGATTTAATTGACCCTAGAATGAATACAGTATCAAGTATTCTGAAACACGTTCATAAAGGAACAATTGAAAATGCTTATAGTATATTAAACGGTGAATATGAAATTATTGAAGCAGAAATAATTGAAACTTCCGAGCTAATTAATAAAGAGTTGAAAAATTCAAACTTGCCTGATGAGATAAGAATTGGAGCCGTTCTTAGAGGAGAAGAGGTTATAATTCCAAGATCCAGTTTCGTATTTAAAAAAGAAGATATTGTAGTATTTTTAGCTAAAAAAGACTTTTTACAAGTAGTTGAAAACATGTTTCGAATAAGTTCTATTTAATTACATGAAATATCTTAAACTCATTTATTTGAGTGTTTTTTGCGGAATAATATCTATTCTCTCATTTTTTAATATTATCTATTCATATTATTTGAATCTCTACTTGAATTTAAACACATATGTCTACACCATTTTTGTATCATTATTTTTAACTTTATTATTTTATTATATAAAAAGTGACGATGAAAAAAAAACTACTATATATGAAAAAATTCTAACTATACTTTTAGGTTATTTTTTACTTCCACTTATAATTTCAATACCTTTTTATTTTAGTACTTATAATTTAACATTTGCCAATTCATACTTTGAAGCAATTTCCGGTTTTACATCCACAGGATTTACTATTTTTGAAAATATAAAATATGTTGATCAAAGCTTGATTTTATGGAGATCTTCATCACAATGGGTTGGAGGTCTATATTTTTTATTCTCTATAATTTTATTAATTGATATCTTTGATAATAGCTTTAAAAAATCTTTGACAAATTTTATTTCTTTCAATAAATCTGAAACCTTAAAACAATCTTTTAAAATATTCTTACTATATTCGTTTATAACATTTTCAATTTTTTTAGTTTTAAATTTACTTAACGTCAGGATTTTTAATTCATTAAACTTGGCTATGACAGTTATTTCATCAGGTGGTTTTTTACCCACAAATAATTTGTCAAATATCTTAGTAAATAATACTCAAATAATAATTTTCTCTCTACTAATGCTAACATCATTTTTTAGTATTTTTTTAAGTTATAATTTGATTTTTATTAAGAATCGCAATCTTAATTTTTTTAATGAAGACCTTCATTTGTTCTGTTATTTTTTATTTGTATTAACTATTTTTTTTGTATTTCTTAATTTTGATAATAATTTTAGTGAGTTGTTTTTATCCTTAACTAGCAGTGTTTCAAATATAGGATTTTCACTTGAAAATAATCCATCTAATCTTTCTTTTATATTCTTGATTCTAGTAATTATCGGAGGATCTTTTTTTTCAACCAGCTCTGGTATTAGATTTTTAAAAATCTATTCATTATTTAAGTACTCAATTAATGAAATATTGTCCTACAGTAAACCAAAAAATATTTACATTAATAAGAACTTATTCTCTAAAGAGTTTTTTCAATTAAATGAAATTTACAAATATTTTTTATCTATAGTTATATTTGTTATCTCTCTACTATTTTTATGTAGCTTACTAACATTTAGTGGCATAGACTTTGAAAATGCTTTCAAGTTGTCTATATTGACTTTAATGAATACAGTAAATTCTTCCATGTATGGTTTGCAGGAATTTAATTTTCATGATTTGCAATCATTTACCAAATATTATCTGATTTTGTTTATGATTGTAGGTAGAGTTGAACTTTTAACTTTATTGATAATTAGTAAAAAATTTCTTTTTAAAAATTAAATTCGTATTATAAATATATAGAATATTAATATATGCGCTCTTAGCTCAGCTGGATAGAGCATCGGTTTTCTAAACCGAGGGTCGGTGGTTCGAGTCCACCAG
>MDTF01005682.1_pt1 | contig 13734 bp, 10 predicted proteins | sample 811191 | NCBI WGS metagenome assembly MDTF01 (sample SAMN05326649, study PRJNA326480) | marine metagenome | isolation source: seawater | place: Southern Ocean | collected 2011
CAGGAATTAAATAAGCTCCCTCAGCACTAATATCTAGAGTTGAAGTTGCTTTTGTCTCATAAAACGGAAGCTTGTCAACCAGCTCCGTCAGAAATCTGCTATCTGTTTGCCATGTAAAGTCCGCGCCTAAAATAGTATTGTTTACTGGCTCATCTCCAATATTCACCTTCTGAGTTAAAGGTCTCTCACGCATATTTAAAAAAGTAGCACCAATCGTGAAATCATCGCTTGCCACATAATCAAACCGAGTTCCAACAAGTGTTTTTGTTTGAATGTTGAACATGGAATTGCTTTCGAGAGATACGCGAATGGTTTGGCCTGATTCAAGAAGACCATCATTAATAATTCGTACTCTGCCCAAACTGTAATCAACGGTATAGTCTCTGTTTTCCACAAGGCGAACCCCTCCTGCAGTTACAGTCACTGAACCTTCAGGCACATTGTAGGCATTTAGTGCAATTTCCGAACTACTCTGGGATTGAAAATTTCCTTTAATGTGATATCTGTTGAGAGCTGGTATTTGTTGGGCCGCCGTTTTTGTCGAATCATAAAGAGGGTCGAAAACCAATGTTTGAATCAGTGATTGAGCGAGGTTTGGGTCGCTCACTCTGTCTAAGATTATTTCTCGTAAATTGTCTCCAAAAGGCTCAATTGAAGGGAAAAATATCCGACCATTTTGAGCATTGATCGTACCACCTTCAGTTGCTGCATTGTCAATGTAATCAAATACTCCATCGGGGTTAGGCATTGTATTGATGTCCATTCTGTCCAGTCCCAACAACTGAAGCAAAAGAGTTCCATCTAAAGGGTCTCTGGGGATATAATTGAGGTCCACTCCGGTAGATGGGTCATTGTACCAAATGTCCAGTCTGAATTCCTCCTCACTGACTCCAAAGGCCTTCATCGAATAGACATTCTTCATCATTCCTTCCCAAAGAGGGGAAGGATCTCCATTGCTAAGGTCCAATTGAGTAATACTGGATTTGAGCATTTTTAGAACGAGGGCTCCCATCGCTTCATTTTCACCAGAACCTGTTGTGTAACCATCCTGGGCAAGAGTACCGACTTGATAGGTGTTTCCTTCTAAGGTATATTCATAAGCAACTGCTAGAACCTCAGCATTGTTGAGTGATTGACGCAAAGAAATAAATCCGAGTTTTGAGTTGTATGAAAACTCAGATGGCGTCAGTTTTCTGGCATTACCGACCCTCTCGTAGTGAACTCCTTGCTCAAAGCCCATGTTCATCGAAACGATGGCAGCGTTCGCGCCAGAAAAGCCCATAATAGCCTCGTTGCTCACAAGATCCTCGAAAAGGTCGTTGTTGTCGTTATTCGATGCTCGGTTAGAGGTGGGGAGTGTTTCTGGACCATCTACAAGTTGAGAAATGGGCAAGTTAGAGGACATATAATCAGGGTGTTCTCCCAAATCGGTCACCGCGATGATGTTTCTAACGTCCATTGTGTTGGCTTGAGTATTGACAACCCAAACCTCAATTCTATTGATATTCGCTCCTGAGCTTGGAACAGGCAAGGACTTCATAGCATTGTCGTAGCGATTTCGAAAATACTGAGACAAGAAATAGTGGCGGTTCGCTTCATAATCATCCGCTCGAATGTCGAATTCTTGTGTTTGTGCACCACCCTCAACCTCAATCTCCTTTCGCTCTCCTTTCTGCTGAGAGAGAATGGTGGAATTGTAGAGGCGTCCCCACTGCGTGTCTAGCTTTAATCCAAAAAGGCTCTGTGATCCTGTAATCAATGTACCCTGAAGTGGCAGAGAGATGTTTCCTGCCTCTATGTTTTTAAGAATATCATCTTCTTCTCCTTGAAAACCAATGTTCATTTGATTCTCGAATTCAAACAAAGACTCCGTATTGTATTGTGTTCCAAGCTCAATTTTATCTCCAATTTTACCAGAAATATTCAATTGTATTCTTTGGTCAAAATCGAACGTTGTCACCCTTCTCTGTTTCTCTGGAATTCTCGGGTTTTCAGTGTTCGAGCTATTCACTCCAAATGTAATCTCTGCTGTACCTTGAGGAATAATCTCGATTTCATTTGTGCCGAAAAGCATTTCAAAAAGCTCGCTATCTATCTCAAGTTTAGGTGCAAAGCCTCTGTTCGCATCATCTTCTTCTTCTTGCAATTGATTCCAGAACTCTGATAAATTTCCCGACATGTCATAATCCAAGAATTCATCCAGAGTGAAAAGTGAACCCGGACGAAACTCTAGGGTATCTCCAATGGTTTGTTCTACGATATATTGTCCTGAAACGGGGTCGTAAACGACATCGTATTGGAAGTTTTCTGGCCAATCAAGTGAAATTCCTCCTGGAAACTCTACTGGATTGTAGGCGTCTTCTCCTCCATGTGGGAACGGCAAGTCGACTTCTGTAGAGTCAGTTCCTGGATCTGTCGTTTGAGCGTGGGCTGAAGAGCTGCAAACAAATGCAGCAAACACACACCAAATAGATATCACCTTTATACTCACGTTTTCAGTCCTTATATTCAGTCCAATTCAAAGCTTCTGTAACGCCTGTTTAATCAATGCCTCCAGTGAAAAATCGCTGTCTGACTTGTTTAAAATTTGCTCGAGTGTTTTCTCCACACGAGACTTGTCAAAGCCCAAAGTAGTTAGTGCCATTAACGCTTCATTCTTCACAGTATTGTGTTGCGTAGAAATTTCTGATTTTACGCCACCCGCTCCAGTTGAGGCTCCAACTTTGTCTCGCAAGTCAATGATGATTCTTTGGGCTGTTTTTGCACCAATGCCTTTCACTTTCTTCATGACGTCAGAATCTCCAGAAGCAATCACCTCGGAAGCAGTAGCAGAATCCATGGCGGACAAGATTAACCTGGCGGTATTTGCACCTACTCCACTCACGCTAATCAGAAGAAGAAACATCCTTCGCTCCTCTGTAGTTGCAAATCCATAAAGCGTTTGAGCATCTTCTCTAACGACCATGTGAATGTTGAGGAAAATTGACTCATCGCTTGGCAAAGCTTCAAATGTTGTCAGACTAATTGACACAATATATCCGACACCTCCACATTCAATGACAACATGGGTTGGGTGTTTTTCAATAAGTCTTCCGTTTAAATGATAGATCATGACTGAGACTTGTTTTGAGCATCCACAACAGCGAGTCGTACCATATCTACGATTTCTTTTGCCGAGGATCCCATTTGCAAAATATGTACTGACTTTTTCATGCCTAAAAGAACAGGACCTTGAGCTTCGATATCCCCCATTTCTTTAAGGAGTTTATACGAAATATTTCCCGCAGAAAGGTTGGGGAAAATGAGGGTGTTTACTTTTCTTTGGTGAAGTTCTGAGAAAGGAAAGCTCTCAGCCAGCATGTCTTGATTGATCGCAAAATTTGCCTGAATTTCGCCATCCACAATTAAATCTGGATGATCTCTGTGAAGTAGATAGGCTGCCCTTGACATCTTTTCTGCATCTTCACCTTTGGATGAACCAAAATTAGAATAGCTCAGGAGCGCAATGCGAGGTACAATTCTAAGCCTCTTCACGGCCTCAGCCACAAGCAAGGTTATGTCCACAATTTCCTCTGCAGTTGGGTTCACATTCACCGTCGTATCGGCGAAGAACATCGGACCCTGATTCGTCTGCATAATATACATTCCAGCAACTTTTGACACACCCTCTGCCTTTCCAATGACTTGCAACGCTGGTCGAATGACACGGGGGTAATTTCTTGTAAGACCTGAAACGAGGGCATCTGCCTCACCCGTTTCTACTAACATGGCTCCAAAGTAATTGCGCTTGCGCATTGCTCTCTCTGCCTCTATTAATGTCAATCCGTGACGTTTTCTTTTTTCATGCAAGATTTCCCCAAACATCTTTCTCTTTTCCGTATGCTCAATGTCACGCGGATCAATAATTGTTGCTGAAGCTAGCTCTAGGTTGTTGTCTTCAATGAGTGAAGAAATAACGTGCTTACGCCCGATTAAGATTGGATGAGCTATCCCTTCTTCAACAGCTTGTTCAGCTGCTTTAAGAACTTTGTAATGCTCGGCTTCAGCAAAGACAACACGCTTGGGGTTTTTAGAAGCCCTTTCACTGATCGATCTAGAAAAGATAGAAGCCTTCCCTAGCCTACTTAAAAGCACCCTGTCATATGCATCCCAATCCTCAATGGGTTCAATTGCGATTCCCGATTCCATAGCTGCTTTAGCAACAGCAGGTGCAACAGCAGTAATCAAACGTGGATCAAGTGGCTTAGGAATAATTAAGTGACGACCAAACACGAGAGATTGTTCATCATAGGCTTCGCTAACTTCATCGGGAACTGTTTCTTTCGCAAGGTTCGCAATGGCTTTTACGGCAGCAAGTTTCATTGCATCATTAATCCCGGTTGCTCTAACATCTAGGGCTCCTCTAAAAATAAAAGGAAAGCCCAATACATTGTTAACTTGATTTGGGTGGTCGCTTCGACCTGTTGCCATAATGATATCTTCACGAGCTTCAACGGCTTCTTTGTACGGGATCTCTGGATCTGGATTTGCCAGTGCAAAAACAATGGGGTCAGCACCCATACTCTTTATCATATCTCCTGACACAAGTCCTCCTTTGCTAAGTCCTAAAAATACATTCGCGCCTTTCATCGCATCTGCGAGAGATGAGTAAGATTTCTCAGTTGCGAATCTCTGTTTTCGCTCACCTAGTCCCTCTCGTCCTGAATGAACATGACCCCTTGAATCGAAAACAGCAATGTTTTTCAGCGTCAGACCCAACTGAAGATAAAGGTCCAGACAAGACATCGCTGCAGCTCCAGCTCCACTAACAACAACTCTAACGTCTTCAATTTTCTTCTTAGTAAGCTCCAAAGCATTCAGCAGAGCAGCAGAAGAAATAATCGCTGTTCCATGCTGATCATCATGCATCACTGGAATATCTAACTCCTCTTTTAATCTACGCTCAATCTCAAATGCCTCAGGCGCTTTGATGTCCTCCAAGTTAATACCTCCAAAAGTTGGCGCTATAGCCTTGACAGTGGAAACAAAATGCTCTACGTCAGTCGCATCAACTTCAATATCGAAAACATCAATATCTGCAAAAACTTTAAAAAGAACTGCCTTTCCTTCCATGACAGGCTTACTCGCTTCAGGACCTATGTTTCCAAGACCTAAAACTGCGGATCCATTGCTAATGACAGCCACAAGATTTCCTTTGGCTGTATACTTATATACGTCATCTTTGTTCTCGGCAATCGCAAGACAAGGCTCTGCCACTCCTGGACTGTATGCAAGAGACAAATCTCTCTGAGAACTGTAAGGCTTCGTAGGAATTACCTCAATCTTCCCCTTCCTTCCTTTCGAGTGATACTCGAGAGCCTCTTGTTTATTCGGTGCTTGCATCTTCAATAACTACTCTAACTTGACTCTATCTAACGACCACAAATCTTTCTGTACGAACAGCTACACCGTTAATTTCAAGTGTGCAAAATCCTATGCCTTGGGAAAAATCGGTTGCTGTCACCTGTAATTTTCCTTTTGAAAATAAACCTACTTCTCTCTTCACATCACGTCCCATCAAATCTCTAAACACAACCTCACCAACATCACCAGCGTTAAGCTCGTAATTAACAAAACCATCTCCACAAAGGGGATTGGGGTACACCGATGTGAAAACCACTTCTTCAGGCGAGGCCATCTCTACATCAGACACCGCTGTTGCAGTAACAACATAGGTGATGCTTTTACAAGAACCCACTGACTGATTGCCAACAGGATGGAAGCAGTATTCTATGGTCGAAGTTCCTAGCACATCATTTGCATAAAAATACGCCACGAATGTATCGTTTGTTTCTCCAGGAGACAACTGCACTAAAAATGATGCGTTTAAAGAGGAGGCGTCTGCTCCATAGCCATAGCAAATAGGCCCCCAGCAGAATTTTTCATAAGAGCCCTCAAAAGGCTCTCCAGCATCTGAATCATAAGCATAAGGATAATTGTATGGACTAACTACATCAACAAAGTTTCTTGTGCACATCAGCTCCAATGCAGAGCTGGTGTTGTTCTCCAGATCCCAATGAAGTACAATTTCCTGTTCACTTAAACTGATCGTATCTAGTGCTGCGAAGATGGTATCCGTGCTAGACACAATCGTTGGTTGAGCGGAGATAGTTCCAGCTATTACTGTTGATAATGTAAAAAACAGATTTTTTATTCTCGATTTATTCATGATCACGAAGGTAATACATTCCGTTTATCGAGAAAGACGTTTCTTTGCGACACGCAATAGAAATTTTGAAACATGATCTACCGAAACTTTAAACCGCTTCTCCTCGTGAAAAATTCTATTATTTTACTGTTTTTCATCAGTCTCGCAGTTGGCAAAACCTCTGCCCAAACAATACCATCTGTTAACATCAAAGACCTTTACGGTTCAACCGTCAACACTGGTGAACTCAACAACGGTGGAAAACCCATCGTGATTTGCTTTTGGGCAACTTGGTGTAGCCCTTGTAAAAGAGAGCTGAATAACTACATGGACTATTACCAGGACTGGCAGGACGAAACAGGTGTTAAAATCATCGCCGTGAGCGTTGATGATTCTCGGTCAACAAATCGTGTGGCACCTTACATTATGAGCTCCGGATGGGATTTCGAAATTCTGCTTGATCAATCGGGCGACTTCAAGAGAGCCATGGGAGTCATCAATGTGCCGCATACTTTCGTTTACAATGGTGAAGGAGAACTTGTTTGGTCTCACAACAACTACGCTGAGGGAGATGAAGAAGAGTTGTATGAGGAACTCCTTAAATTAGTTGATTAAATGAAGAAGTCAATCGCATCTTTTGCGTTATCAATGGCATGGATTTTACTCTCGGGAAATGCTTTAGCTCAAACTTCCAAGGAACCAGTCCAAGGCATCGTCTCAGGGAACGTTTCTATCCTCTTCCAATCGTACCAAGAAGATTCTTTAATTGGAGCCGTAGTTCCGCCTTCGAAAGCTGGGTTTAATGCCTTCTCAAACATCAACTACAACCAGGGCAATTTCTCAGCTGGCTTCCGCTATGAATCTTACTTAAATAGCGTCCTTGGCTTCCCAGGTCGTTTCAAGGGTTCAGGAATTGGATACCGTTATGCTCGTTGGGCTGACAAAGAAAAAGGAGTGGACGTTACCATTGGAAACTTCTACGAGCAATTCGGATCAGGGATACTTCTCAGGTCCTACGAAGCTCGCAACCTAGGTCTTGACAATGCAATGGATGGAGTGCGTCTAATATTAACCCCCTTCAAACCACTTGTCGTAAAAATGTTATACGGCAAACAAAGACTTGATTTCGATAGCGAACTCATCAACGGTGATGGGATTATTCGAGGAATTGATTTTGAGTTAGCGCTGAACGATCTGATACCAACTTTTGCCGATTCTAAACTCAAAATTACCCCAAAATACTCATTTGTAAGTCGCTTTCAAGAAGGCGGCAACATCGTAAAAGACACCCTTATTTTAGAGCTCCCCCAAAATGTTGGTGCTTGGGATTATGGAGTGACTCTGCAATATGACATGTGGAAGTTTGGGGTTTCTAGAACCGAGAAAATTAACGACCCTTCAGCAGACAACGGCTTCATCTATAAACAAGGAGAGGCGCTCATGTACTTTCTGTCGGGAAACATTAAAGACTTAAGTTTTCTTCTTCAGCGATCTACGACTGACAACATGAGTTTTCGATCAGACAGAGATTTACTTCTCTTTGACGCACCGATAAATAACATTCCTACCATAACGAAAACACACACCTACAATTTAGCTGCCACCTTGTATCCATACGCGACTGTTATTAACGGTGAGTCCAGTTTTAGAGGAGAGCTCTACTACAGACTTAAAAGGGGATCAGCGCTTGGAGGGAAATACGGAACTAAAATGAATTTGGTATTTGCAACCTCATACAGCTTAGACACTACTCACCTTTCTGGAGTTGATGCCATCACCTATGGATACGAACGCAACAGCTGGGGATTTGGAAATTCCTTAAACGTTCAGGACATCAGCTTAGAAATTGAACGGAAAATTTCAAAGAACTTTAAGGCAAAAGCAATGTACATGAATCTAAGATTCAACACCCTTGCAACACCCGTGACCACAGATTTTAAGGGAATTGTATACGCTGATATTTTTGTTCTAGAAACGCAAATTAAAACAGCAAAACGCCAGAGTCTGAGAACAGAAATACAAGCCCTGTTGACCGAGCAAGATAAAGGAGACTGGGCTACAATTGTTGCTGAATACACCTGGAGCCCCCATTGGTTTGTAAGCGTCATTGATCAATACAATTTCGGCAATCCTGATGAATCGAAACGCGTCCACTACCTCTATGGATCTGCTGGATACATTAACGGCTCCCACAGACTTAGCGTGGGATACGGAAAACGTCGTGAAGGTATTTTCTGTGTTGGAGGAGTCTGCAGAGCCGTGCCTGCTTCAAGTGGCCTTGAAGTCACTTTCACATCTAATTTTTAGACCCTAAGAAAGTAACAGTAACCTCGAGAGTGATTTAGAAAAATAAAAATTAACTGCGAGGATTGGAGAGTACACGTGATCGATCTGCCGGGGGTTCTATCCCTTGCGTCTTTTGATTTCAGCACTTATAAGTGCAAGCTCTCGTGTTGTTTGTCCAGCTACTGAGGTATTCTCTTTTGCACGACGAATCAGGTATGGCATCGCTTCTCGTATGGGGCCGTATGGGACGTATTTCGCAACATGATATCCATTGGCAGCGAGGTTGAAAGTAATCGGATCACTCATGCCTAAAAGTTGCGAAAAAGTAATGCGATCGTCGTCGACAGAAATCCCTCTCTGCATCATCAACTCACAAAGCTTCATATTGCTGTCTTCATTGTGCGTTCCACAAAACAAGTTCACCCGATCGAGGTTGTCTAAGCAAAACTCGACAGCTGAATCGAAATCATGATCTGTCGCTGCTTTATCAGCATGAATAGGTGAAGGATATGACTTCTTCACAGCTCGTTCACGTTCCTTTTCCATATACGCACCTCTAACGAGTTTAACACCCACGATAAAACCGCTCTCATGGGCACGTGATGCGAGACTGTGTATATATTCTAGTCGATCGTGGCGGTAGAGTTGTGCTGTGGTGAAGATGACCGCTCTTTCTCGATTGAAATCAGACATCATATCTTCTGCTATTTTATCAATGGAGTCCTGAAGCCATGTTTCCTCAGCATCAATTAAGACCCTTCCTCCTGCTTCAGCTGTGGAAGCACAAATTGAACGAACTCGCCGAATCACTCTTTCCCATGCCTCATGTTCAGAAGCCGTAAATGTTGAAGAATCTTTTTGAAGAAGGTCATTGTGAGAAAGCCCACTTGGTTTAAATACAGCAAATGCATGGCGGGGGTCATTGGAAGCCGCTTCAATTGTTTTTAAAATTTCAGAACACGTCGCATCTAGTTCTTTTTCTGTATCGACGCCTTCAGCGCTGTAATCTAGAATGGTACGCACACCACTTTTATACAGAAGATCTATCGTTTGCTCAGATTCTAAAATATCTTCACCTCCACAAAATTGCGCATATACTGTAGGTCTAACTGCCCAACCTATTGGGAATTTCACAAACAAAGCAACGCGTGCCAAAAGGCTCCCGATTTTGACTAACCATGGTCGACTTAACAATTGAAAAAGCTTTTTGCCACGACGAATATCTTTGTCTGACAAGTGGCGAAATGCCAGCTCAGTATTGTTAAAGTCAGGCAGTGAATTTTTGCTCATTTCTTTGAGAATTTTTTTTCAATCTGTGCAAAGATAGATGAGTACTCCCTTTGTACATTTGAGCATGGACATTAAAGGTTTTATCACAGAAAATCGTCAACGTATGCTTGACGAATTATTCGACATTTTAAGAATCCCTTCAGTATCTGCAGACCCAGCTTTTGCTAGTGATGTAAGGAGATGTGCAGAGGCTGTAGCTGACTCTTTAAAGCAAGCTGGAGCTCGCAATGTGGAGGTGATCAAAACTCCAGGGCATCCGATTGTTTTCGGAGAATATTTAACAAACGTTGATGCTCCGACAGTACTTGTTTATGGCCACTATGATGTCCAGCCACCAGACCCCATAAATCTTTGGGACAACCCTGCTTTCGAGCCGGTCATTAAAGTGACAGACAATCATCCTGATGGAGCGATTTTTGCAAGAGGGTCTTGTGATGATAAGGGCCAAATGTTTATGCATGTTAAAGCCCTTGAGGCTATGGTTTCTATGGGTAATGTGCCATGCAATATCAAGTTCATTATTGAAGGTGAGGAAGAAGTTGGAAGCTCGCACCTTGACGACTTTATTGAATCCAATAAAGAAAAACTATCTGCTGATGTAGTACTTGTTAGCGATACAGGAATTTTTGCCAACGACACCCCTTCGATAACAGTAGGGCTTCGTGGATTGTCTTATGTTGAAGTCGAGGTCAAAGGTCCCAACCGAGATTTACACAGTGGTCTTTATGGTGGTTCTGCTCCGAATCCGATTAACATTCTCGCCGAGATGATTGCTTCTCTGAAAGATGAAGACCAAAGAATCACAGTTGATGGATTCTACGACGACGTCCTTGAACTCACTTCAGATGAAAGGAAAGCCATGGCAAGAGCTCCCTTTTGTGAAGAATCCCACAAAGCAAGTATCGACATCGGAGCCCATGAAGGTGAGTCCAATTACACTCCCTATGAAAGAATGAGCATCAGGCCTACACTGGATGTAAATGGAATATGGGGAGGATATACCGGTGATGGTGCAAAAACAGTTATTGCATCTGTAGCTACAGCTAAAATCTCAATGCGCCTTGTTCCCCACCAAGATCATGAAACCATTACACAACTTTTCACCAAACACTTTAACAGAATAGCTCCTCCTAGTGTGAAAGTAAAAGTAACAGAAATGCACGGAGCTTCTCCCGCAATTACACCTACGAATAGCGCTGCTTATCACTCAGCTGCTCGTGCAATGAAGCACACATTCGGCAAAGAACCTATCCCAGTTCGTTCAGGAGGGTCAATTCCCATTGTCGCTTCTTTCGAACGCATCTTGGGGCTGAAAACAGTGTTGTTTGGATTCGGGTTAGATTCCGATGCAATTCACTCCCCCAATGAACATTATGGAGTTTTTAACTACTTTAAAGGAATAGAGACCATCCCTTATTTCTATTCGCATTTCGCTCAGTTACATGAAAAATAAGTTCTCTGTTTTTGCTGTGATTTCGATTTGTTCGATTGCCACATTGACAGGATGCTATAAGCCCCTTGAAATTACTAACGTAAAGGATTTTTCAGAAATATCAATTGGGCTCGAGGGGTTCAAATCAAACCTTGAGGTTGAGATATACAATCCCAATTTCTATCCCATTGAGTTAAGCGAAACAAAAATTTCACTCAGGGTTAGAGACACCGATGCTGGTGATGTTCGTTTATTGGAAATGGTGAATCTTAGCGCAAGAAATACAACCACAATCAGTTTCCATGTTGTATCAAGGAAAGGAGCTATCGCTGAAATTCTGAAAAATGATGTTTTTAATTTTTTAAAAGGTGAAAAAGTACCTTTCTCAGCCTCGGGAACAGTAAGTGGTAAATCGTGGGGTATTCAAGTTGAGGTGCCTTTGGAGCACTCACAAAAAATTAGCTTGAGGAAATAAAACCCTAACCTTTAAGCCTTCCTATCATATAGTTCAGACCGATCTCTACAGTCATGTTCATCATTCGGTTGTCCCATCGAGCCGTTCCAACTGGATTCTCTGGTCGTGGTGCAATAGCCATGATACTTTGAGACAAGCGAATGAAAACATATGAGTGGGCAGAGTACATTGTTCTCACCCCAAGGACAGCACTAAGTTCATAAGGCTTAATTGGAAGTCCCGTTGGATCCCATCCCACTCCATAGAAATCTTCCTCTGCTGCAATCAAGACAGAGGGTTGAATTCCTACAAGGATGTCCATGAATCTATAGGAGTAATTGATTGTTAGCGGGAGATCGATGTAGGTAAAACGATATCTCCATGTTGTATAATCACCAGCGGTGGCATTGGGAGGTTTTTTACTTCCTTTCTGATTGTAAACGAGGCCAATTTGAAAGTTGTTTTTTCCAGCTCGTCCAATTTCAAGTGTTGCACCTAGATTGACGCCTAGTTTGTTAAATCCTCCGATTCCATCGCCATGAATTTGGGAAGCCGTTGATCCACCGATAAGTCCTCCATTAAATGTGAAAGCATGTCCTTCGGAATCGTCGGATTGAGCTGCTAGGAAAAAAGGCAAAAAAGAAAATAACAAGAAGAACTGTCGCATGGTTCTACTAAAGAGATAAATGATGAGACAGACAATTTACAACTTCTCCATTTTCTTTTGTGACAACGACCAGGATAGAGGAGTTTTCAAAAACCCATTCATTGTTCCAATTGAAAGTGTAGTCAGATTGAAATTGATCTCCTACTGCGGCATTGTCTAAGGTTACTAAACCGTCAGCTCCTGTCACGCTTCCTCGAAGTAGATGATTGAATTGATAATCCGTCACATGTTCGGGGTCTTGTCCGTAATACAGCTGATCTCCGATTAATTCTGATTCAGTTATGAGTATGACCAACCTACATTCTCCTGGCAGTAAAACTTGCGTCGGATCACCTTCACTTGAAAATTGACCGTTGACATGAATGTTTAATTGACCATTTCCTGCAGAGGGATGCCAAAAGGTTTTAATTTGAATTTGGAGGGGGGTGTCAGAGGCTATTTCATCTGCCACTGCAGCAGTCCACTCAGCGGAAGAATAATAGTTGCCTGCTCCTCCCCTGCGGTTGATTCTTCCGAGAGGGTTAGCTTGAAAATCCAATTGAGCCCAGTATATATTGCTTTCCGTATTCGTCCAATCTGTGGGGTAAGTCTCATTTGTCACCGCCAAATTACCTGCATGTATGGCAAGCGGAAAAACACGATCAGGATTCGAGTCTGCTAGACCTTCTGCAATTTCTGCAGCGGGGGGACAATTCCCACATTGATGAGCTGTGAAATCTTCTACCAAAACATTTTTACCCGTTGTCGTCGCCAATTCAAAAGTGGGCGGGTTACCATACAGGACTTCGTTGTATGATCCTGCAAAAGGAACGACTGGATTCTCAATAACATCACAAGATGAAATCAGAACAATGACGGTTGCAACAGCTGGATGTAAAAATCTTAGGAGCTTCATGTTTTATGAAATAACCTCAAAGGATGCAAAAAATCCGCATTTGTACAGGTGTACAAAATGCGGATTTTCTATAAACTTTAATGTTTAAAAGTTTTATTTACTGCGCTTTTGTTAGGCGAAGAGTAGATATTTCGTTACCAGCTGTGAGGCTTACAAGGTAAATCCCTGCCTCCATAGAAGCGAAGTCTAACTCAAAGTTTTGTGTGCCAGCTGCGATATGACCAAGATTCATGTCAACGACTTTCTCGCCGATGAGGTTGTACACTACAACAGAAGCTTGTCCAGCTTTAGCTGATGTAAATGACAAGTTCGTAGTGTTTGTGAATGGATTTGGGAATACGTTTACACTAGAAGTAAGATCGTTTTCAGAAATTCCACTAGCAGATGTCACCTCCATACCAGCTACAAATTCTGTAAACTCGAGTTCTGAAGCACCATCATAGTCTAGTATGATTCCTACTTCTTCAAATCCGTCCATAGAAACGATTGAAGCAACACCGTCGATATACGGATTTCCGTTAGG